>Ga0209181_10000347_pt1 | contig 87022 bp, 62 predicted proteins | sample MAT05_FD_187208 | JGI IMG/M metagenome (GOLD analysis project Ga0209181, IMG submission 187208) | Freshwater microbial communities from Lake Fryxell liftoff mats and glacier meltwater in Antarctica - MAT-05 (SPAdes) (version 2) | ecosystem: Environmental > Aquatic > Freshwater > Ice > Liftoff...
AGATGATGAATACCATGGGAAATAAGCAAGGTGGTTTATCATCAAAAATTATTGCTGCGTTAGGCAACAAATTAATTAAGAAGGAAGATGTTAATTATACAGGAACACAGGTTGGCTTTGAGGTAAAGGCAAATTCAGCCGGAACTGTGGTGCCATTGATGGTGGAGATAAAGCATAATTGATTTAAGGTTTAAGAAACGCCCAGTTTTTAAGCGAGAATAAAGCAAAAAAAATACCGCAGCATGAAGCAGTCATCTTATTTTATGTCTTTCAGGATAGTAATCATTATACTGCTTGCAACTATTATGCCCGGAAAGTTATTAGCTCAGCGGCCCGAATTAATTATTCCTGCAACGCATTCAGCTAAATCTGTTATTATTTCTCCGGATGATAAATGGCTTGTTTCTGCCGGTAACGAGGGTTTAAAGATATGGGACAATAAAAACGGCAGCCTTTTAAAAAACCTGTCACCTGGCCGTAAAAGCAATGACCGTTTTAATGCTGGCAGCATTTGTATGGCCATTGATAATGCAAGCAGGTTATTGGCCATGCAGATAGAAGACACAATCTACTTTTTTGATTTTGACAAGTTCGATATCGCCAGAAGAGTAAAAGCAAATGGCAAAAGAACCGCCATGGTTTTTTCTGCCGACGGTACGGAATTGTTTGCCGGAGGAACTAATGGTGAAAATCTGGAAACGTATATTTTTGAAAAGATTGCTGTAGCTAATGGTAAAACGACATTCATTCAAAAGATTGATATTGTTACAATGGCAACACATGAAGTAACAAAGCTTAGCATTTCGCCGGAAGGAAAAGATCTGTTGGTTTACGACCAGGTTTTAGGAGGATGGCTGCTCGATATTGCAAGTGGTTCTGTTAAAAAACATTTCAATTATAAACTCTTTATTTATCCATTTGCTTTTTTACGTAATGGAAATATTATGGCTTTCGGAGGCGAAAAAGAAAAAGTTTTAAATGTGGTGGAGCTCGACCGTAACACTTTTCAACCGCTGCGTAAATCAAAAAATATTTTTAAAGATCAATATGTTCCAGCCACAACTAATGTTACAACTTATACATCAGCATCAGGAAAAATTGGATTGATGTACCAGAATGATTTTTTGGTTTTCAATCCAAGTGATTTTACAGCAACAGCCAAAAAGGAATTACCAAAAGGAGAAAAGATAGGCTTTATTGATAAGCTGAGTTTTGCAATGGGAGCTAATGCTAATTACTATGTTAACGGCATTGAGATGACGAAGAATAATGCAGTAACACAGGATATAGTTTCGCACTTTGGCGAATTTCCTCTGGATAGTTATGTACAGTTTGTTTTTAAACATACCAATGGCGTTTGTTTAAAAGACAGAACACTTAGTTTTGAGAATGGCGTTTTTAATTTAAGGGTTGTGACGCCTTTATCAACAACAGAAAAAATTGATTACTCCAATTTTTTATACAGGCTTACCAAAGATGGTAAAACCGGATTTATCTATAATCAGTCTTACGGCCTTTACCGTTTTGATCCCAATGTTTCTAAGATTGAATATGAATCTGTTACGAAGATCAATGCAATGAAAAAGAATTTTGTAGGCATGCAGATCTTTGATGACCTGAATTTACTGGCGCTTATTGGTAATGAAGGTATTTTTGTGTTAGATCTAAAAACACTGAGAGTTTTATACATTGTTGATATACCATACGGCCTTAATTATGCACGTAACGAAAGGCTTAATAAATTCTGTGATATTTCGCCCGATAATACCAAAATGATTCTCTTTGCTGAATCAGAGGAAGGATTAAAGTTTTTGCATGGCGATACTACTAACTTCATTTATTGTGTTGACCTGAGCGACCGGAATGAAAAATGGAACCACGGTTCGGTTAATATTCAAAACCTGCGTTTTGTTGAAAACGGAAAAAAATTATTGTTTACATCAAACGATAAGGTGATTTACTTAGATGCTGAAACCGGTAACCAGGTTGGCGCTGCAGTTCAGTTACCAAAGTCAGAATTTGAAACAATCATTTCACCATCGGGCAATATTGCGGCAACACAGGTACCGGTTAATGCCAACATCAATGCCGGCTCCGACATTGGCCTCGTAAATGTTGTTAACCGAAAAGCCATTGGCACCATGCAGGGTACAGGTGATGATGTTAACGGTTTTGTTTTCCTGCGCAATGAGCGTTACATGTTAACCGAAGAGTTTGGCGGACTGTGCTTTTGGGATCTTGATAAGAAAAGGAAAATTGGAAAAATATATATGTTTGAAGGTTCGGCAGACTGGGTGATAGTAACCGATGACGGACGTTTTGATGCAACGGAAAATGCATTGAAAAAAATGTACTTCACTAAAGGCAAAGAAATTATTCCTTTGGAAAGTTTGTACGAAAAATATTATGTGCCCGGGTTGTTGAAACAGATATGGGATAACACGTTGCCCAACAACGTTCCTGATATTGGCGATATTAAATCTCCGCCATCAATAAAAATAACATTGCAAACAGCAGAACGTAACCTGGAAGTTGCAGAAGATGTAAAAACGGTTTCGGTTGATAAAGAACAGGTAACCATTAAAGCCGAGGCTGATGGTTTGAAAGATGTGGTTACTGAGATACGTTTGTATCAAAACGGAAAGCTGGTACACACAACAAGAAACCTGTCGGTTGAAGATGAAAATAAAGGAGATAAGACAATGACTAAAACATTCTCCGTTACTTTAAATGCCGGTGCCAATAATTTTAAAGCAGTAGCTATCAACAGCCAGCGTACCGAAAGTTTACCTGCTGAATTGATTGCAGAATATAAGCCGTTGGTTATCCCGGTTAAAACAAAGGATAATGATATTCATCTTTATCTTTTTGTAGTGGGTGTAAATACCTATAAAAATCCCAAGTACACTTTAAATTATGCAAAGGCCGATGCTGCTGCATTTACAGAAGCAATCACAACTGGTTCGCAGGCCTTGTTTGGCAAAATAAATACCACCATATTAAACGATGCAGATGCCACCAAAGAAGGAATTACCGCCGCTTTTGAAAAAATAAAAGCTGCTGCCAGTCCACAGGACCTGTTTATTTTTTATTATGCCGGCCATGGTGTGGTAAATGATAAGAAGGAATTTTTTCTGGTGCCGTATGATGTAACCCAATTGTATGGTAATGATGGCGCACTGGCACAAAAAGGATTTAGTGCAGCAGCCTTACAACAAATGAGTAAAGAGATAAAAGCACAGAAGCAGCTTTTTATTTTAGATGCCTGCCAAAGCGCCGGAGCATTGGAGGTAGTAGCCGGATCGAGAGGTGCGGCGGAAGAAAAAGCCATTGCACAATTAGCCAGGGCAACCGGTACGCAATGGCTTACTGCATCGGGTAGCGAGCAGTTTGCTTCTGAGTTTTCACAATTGGGCCATGGCTCATTTACCTGGTGTTTGCTTGAAGCATTTAAAGGCGATGCAAATCCTGTAGATAAGAAACTAACGGTAAAGCAACTGGATGCGTACTTACAAACCAAAGTGCCGGAAATTACGCAGAAATATAAAGGCACGCCGCAATACCCGGCCAGTTACAGTTATGGAAACGATTTCCCGATTATCATTATTAAATAAATCAACAAAAAATAAACAAAGTCAAGCTTTCTCTTGTCAGATTTTTTATAAAATATTATCATGAAAATTCTCTTCTCGGTTTTGTTAATTGCGGTATCGTTTTTTTGTGTTGCCCAGGCACCCCAGTTAGTTATACCAAAGGGGCATAATGGTGATGTGACATTGCTGGCAATTTCTCCTGATAAAAAATGGCTTGCCAGTGGTGACGAAAAAGGTACCGTAAAATTGTGGGATATGCAAACCTCAAAAGAGTTAAAAACGTTTTATAATAATCCCGAATTATCCATTTTAGGACAAACTACAGGCCTGACATTTAGCCCCGATGGTAAAAAACTGTATACAGGTATTGGATCATCTTTAATTATCAACGACCTTTTAAATGCAGGGAAAGAAATATTGAACAAAAAAATTCATGAAGACAAAATAACTCAAATACTCTTCAGCACCAATGGTAAAGCATTTGTAACGGCAGCAGATAACCAGGTAAAGATTTGGGATGCAGATAATCTGGCATCCCCAAAAGTTGTAGCTATTAAAGGCAAAAAGCCTAAACTTGCCTTTGATGATGCAAATAATATAATTGTGATAACTACTGGTAATTATATGCAGGTAAGTAGTTCTTTTGATATTACCGACATCATTACAAATAAAGGATACATTACTCATATAAACACTGCCACAGGGCAGGTGATTGTTACAGATGAATTCGAAAATTTAAAAGACGACGGAATTTATATAAGCCCCAATGGAAAATTACTGGCAATTACACGATATGAAGAATCAGTGGGTACCGTTCAGTTATTAGATATAGCCAGTAAAAAAATTATAAAAAAAATTACCGGAATTCAAGATAGCTCTATTAACCTGTTAAGTTTTAGTAAAAATAACCGTTACATGGCTACCAAAGCCGGAAAATCTATAATCTTATATGACTTAGCATCATTAGCATACGAGAAAACTTTTTATAGCGAAGATATTTTCAGTGGTTCAATTTTATTTAATGAAGATGGCACAAAACTGTTGCAGGGAATTTCTTTAAATGGTTCTGTTGTACAATGGAATTTAAAAGAAAGCAAAGTGGAGAAAGTTTTTGGCAGCGGGGCAAATTATGTTAAGGATTTAGCTGTAACACCAGACCAACAATCACTTATTATGTTATACGGTAGCAGCGATTATCGTGGTGAATATTTTTTGCAAAAGCTCGATTTCAACAGTACGGTATTATCTAAAATAAAAAGTACAGGTATTGTCAGCAGTATGCAAAATGAAATAGGCGATAGGTATATTGCTTCAGCAGGCGGCGGCAGATTATTTGAGCCTGGCATTGTAAATATGGCAGATGCCATTCTATCCAATCAAACTGTTACGGACTTTTGCATTTCAAACAATAACAAAATGCTGGTTACTACTAATCAGTATGAATCTCAGCCACAACTTTCTTTTTATAATGTAGAAGATGGTAAAAAAATCAGTAATGTCCCTTTGCAAAGGTCCGCATATTCTTTCCTGTTTTCAAAAGATGATAAGATACTGTATGTTGGTTACGGAGGCAGTAATAAAATAGATAAGATAGAAATACAAACTGGCACCATACTAAAAACCTTTGAGCATATTGACAGCTATAGTAAAGACAGAAAAATAAAGTACATGCTGCTTAGTAAAGATGAAAGTACACTTATCGGTGTAAATGATTTCTATAAAATGTATAGCTGGAATACTGCAACGGGTGTAGAATCGAGTTTGAATATCCCAACTCCTGACATGGGTTTCTCTTTAAAAGTAATACCCAACACAAATACATTTGTTTATGGTGATGGAGGAAACAATTTAGAAATATATGATCTTTCTGCAAATAAAATAGTCCGTTCCTTTAAATGTAATTCCAGAACAATTGGAGCTTTAGATGTAACCCCTGATGGTAAATTTATATTTTATTGTAATAATGATAAATCTGTCAGCGTCTGGGATTTAACAAAAGGAGCATTGGTAGCCACTATGGTATTTTTTGGCGAAAAGGATTGGGTAATTGTTGACAAGGCAGGCCGCTTTGATGGCACACAAACCGGCATGCGTAAAATGCATTACTCAAAAGGTTTGGATGTATTACCCTTAGAATCGGGGTACGAACAATTTTATACCCCAAATCTTTTACCACGTATTTTAAACAATGAAAAATTTACAGCACCTGTTGTAGATATCAATAACATAAAAGCCGCACCAGTTGTAAAAATTTCTGTAGAAGAACAGCAAAGAAATTTATCGGTTGAGGATGATATAGCTACATACAGGAGTGATAAAGAAGGGGTAACTATAAAAGTAAAAGCCGATTGCCCGGAAGATGCCGTAACTGAAATACGGTTGTATCAAAATGGGAAGTTGGTACAAACTACCAGAAACCTTACGGTTGAAGATGAAAACAAAGGAGATAAAACAATGACCAAAACTTTCCCGGTTACTTTAAACGCCGGGCAAAATAATTTTAAAGCAGTTGCTATTAACAGCCAGCGTACCGAAAGTTTGCCTGCTCAATTGATTGCAGATTATAAGCCGTTGGTTATTCCGGTTAAAACCAAGGAGAATGATATTCAGCTTTATCTTTTTGTTGTGGGTGTAAATACTTACAAAAATCCCAAATACACTTTAAATTATGCAAAGGCCGATGCTGCTGCATTTACAGAAGCAATAACAACCGGTTCGCAGAGTTTATTTGGTAAAATAAATACTACCGTATTAAATGATGCTGAGGCTACTAAAGAAGGTATTGCAGCAGCTTTTGAAAAAATAAAAGCCGCTGCCAATCCGCAGGATCTGTTTATTTTTTATTACGCCGGGCATGGCGTGGTTAATGATAAGAAAGAATTTTTTCTGGTACCGTATGATGTAACCCAGTTGTATGGCAATGATGGCGCATTGGCACAAAAGGGATTTAGTGCTGCTGCACTACAGCAAATGAGTAAAGAGATAAAAGCACAGAAACAGCTTTTTATTTTAGATGCCTGCCAGAGTGCAGGCGCATTGGAAGTAGTGGCAGGGTCCCGGGGAGCGGCAGAAGAAAAAGCCATTGCACAATTAGCCAGGGCAACCGGTACGCAATGGCTTACCGCATCGGGCAGCGAGCAGTTTGCTTCGGAGTTTTCTCAATTGGGCCATGGCTCGTTTACTTATTGTTTGCTGCAGGCTTTTAAGGGAGATGCAAATGCCGGAGACAAAAAATTAACCGTAAAGCAACTGGATGCATATTTACAAACCAAAGTGCCTGAGATAACACAGAAGTACAAAGGCACGCCGCAGTACCCGGCCAGTTACAGTTACGGAAACGATTTTCCCATCATCATTATAAAATAAAACAATATTAAAATAAACCAAACACTATGTACAAGATTTTATTACTGATCGTAATCAGTTTAACAACAACTGCTTTATTTGCACAGAAACCTACAGTTGTTGCATCGGCAACTCCGGCAGTACCAGCAAAAGTAGTACCCATGGTATCTACGAAAGAATTAAAAAAGCAATTAGAAAGCAATTTTAAAAGAAAGCGTTATAAAAACGCAATCACCATTGCTGATACCTTACTGACCAGGTTAAAAAAAGATGAGAATATTTTTATGAAGAAACTGGCTAGTAAGATATACCTTAAAATGGATAAACAGGCAATTGCAGATTTAAAAGTCTGGTATAAAAATAAAGATACTGCAGCTACAATAATTGCATTTATGCCTTACCAGTTTGAATTTGTGGCTAAGAAAAGATCGGGTGATATTTATTACAAGTCTGCCATGAGCTGGGCACCTAAAAATGGCATGCCTTACATACTGTATGGAGCTCAGCTTGCAGATGCCGGCAATAGTGCAGATGCTATCACGTATGCAAGGAAAGGGTATGGCCTTTTACCAGCAAGATATAAAGTTACATTTGCTGGTACTTATGCTTTCGTACTTCACATTTCTGGAGAAAAAGATGAGGCCTATAAATTGATGGAAAATGAAATTGCTGAAGGAAGAAATACAAGCGAGAACATAAGAGACTATTTTAACTTTTACATTAAAGACAAGCGCTATAATGAAGGTATTGATAAAGCTACTGAATACATAGCTAAAGATTCACTGGCCATGTACTATGTAGAAAGAGCCGAACTGTATAATGCCAGCGGAAACGGTGAGAAAGCATGTGAAGATGCAGTTGTTTTAAAAGAAAAATTTGAAGAGTATGATTATTGGTTGAAAAAATATAACTGCGCCCAGATAATGGCACCGGTAGCACCATCCATGCAGCGCACCTATATTTACGAAGTGGTTTTCCAGGGTAAAATTTACGATTACCGGGTAACAAACCCCAAGGTTGATATGGATAAGGGAATTTCTTTTAAATATAAAATGACAGGAGATGTGGGCATTACCGGGTTGATTAACATGAGCAAAGAAGCCATAGATACTGCCCACGTACAAATGAACCGTTTCAATGGAAAAAATGTTGATCTTACAGACCAAACATCTGTTTGGGTAAGCAATGCAGTTTTTAATGAACTGAAAACAACAGGTGAATCATTTATACAGGCAAGCATTTTTAGTGCGCAGGTTTTTCAGGTGGTTACTGATGATGACCCTTTTTATGTAGTGAAGGTTGATGACCAGGATAAATACATCCGCTGCATACATCTTGTTTCAAAAGACGGGGATGATTCGCAGGAACTTTGGATAAACGATGATCCTAAAAATCCGCTTATCCTGAAAATGAAGCTTGATTTTGCTATTGAACTGAAGCAGATACTATAAAAAACTATATTGAAAAAGATATGCGGCGTATTAGGTTGAAAAACATCCGATACGCCGTTTTATACCAAATATAATTTCATTACAGGCCAATGTGTGCTGGCTGAAAATATGTGCGACGGCCTGGTGTGAAGGGCATTTGGTAAACCTGCCTGCCGTAAGCAGGTACCGATTGGACTAATTACAGAGTATAATCGGTATTATTATTTTCAACTGACTCTTACGTTATTTTTTATAAAATATTATCATGAAGATTTTCTTTTCGCTTTTGTTCACTGCTGTGTCATTTTTCTCAATTGCCCAGGCACCCGAGTTGGTAGTACCAAGAGGGCATAACGCAACAGTAAAATTTATTGCTACGTCTGCAGATAAAAAATGGCTTGCGACTGGAGACAAAGACGGCACCGTAAAATTGTGGGATATGATAACGGCCAAAGAAGTAAAGACATTTTATGATCCATTCGGTACAACTGTTTTCCATGGTGTAAAAGGCCTCACATTCAGCCCCGATAGTAAAAAACTCTTTATTGGGTATCTTTATAATTTAGTAGCAATAGATCTCTACCGTGCTGGGAAACAAATATTTAACAAAAAAATTCATGATTACAAAATTATAGATGAAATACTTTTTAGCAGCAAGGGCAAAATATTTGCAACTGCAGTAGATGAAGAGATAAAGATTTGGAATGTAGAAAATTTAGAATCCCCCAGAATTGTACCTATTAAAGGTTATGCGCCAAAACTCGCTTTTGATGATGCAAACAATATCGTTGTGGTAACTACAGGCAACTACACTGATGAGAATTTAATACCCGTAATTACAAATAGAGGATACATTACTCATATAAACACAGCTACCGGACAGGTCATTACTACAGATGAATTTGAAAATTTAGACACCGACAATATTTTTTTAAGCCACAACGGAAAATTATTGGCAACTGTGCGGTACGAAAAGTTGGCTGTAAACAATGAGGAGGGAAAGGTAGGTACTGTTCAGCTATTAGACATAGGTAGCAAAACAATTGTCAAAAAATTTATTGGTATTAAGGATAGTACTATAAACTTATTGAGTTTTAGTGAGAATAATCGATATATGGTCACGATGGCGGGGAAATCTATCATGATGTATGACTTGGCAACGCTGGAATACGTGAAAACTTTTTATAGCGAAAATATTTATTCAGGATCCATATTGTGTAGTACAGATGGCTCAAAATTATTTCAGGCAAATTCTTCAAATGGCTCTATAGTGCAATGGAACTTAAAAGAAAATAAAATAGACAAAATTTTTGGTAGCCAGGCTAATTTTATAGAGGATTTAGCTGTAACACCAAATCAACAATCCATTATTTTGTTGTCTGGTGCTAACAGGTTTTACAGTAAATATTTTTTACAGAAACTTGGTTTAAACAATGAATTGCTATCTGATATAAATGGTACGGGCATTATAAGTAGCATGCAAAATAAATATGATGGTTATTGTATAGCTTCAGCAGGAGGAGGTAGATTATTTGACGGTAATACTGCTAATGCAGTAGATGCCGTTCTTCAGAATCAGGCTGCCACAGATTTTTCGGTTTCAAATAATCATAAAATGTTAGTTACCACTAATCGAAAGGAATATTACCCGCAACTTTCTTTTTATAATTTAAGCGATGGAAAAAAAACAGGAACTATCAGTTTACAAAGCCCGGCATATTCACTATTATTTGCAAAAGATGATAAGATCCTCTATGTTGGACATAAAGGAAATAATAAAATAGATAAAATAGATATACAAACTGGTACAATACTAAAAACCTTTGAGCATATTGATGATGAATACAGTAAAAACAGAAGAATAAATTTCATGATGCTTAGTAAAGATGAAAGTACACTTATTGGGGTAAATAATTACAATGAAATATATAGTTGGAATACTACAACAAATGCACAATCCGCAAAAATTGGATTTGGGTACTCTATAAAAGCAATACCCAATACAAATACATTTGTTTATGGTAATGGAGAAAACAACTTAGAATTATATGATCTTTCTGACAATAGAATAATCCGTTCCCTTAAATATCCTTCCAAAACAAATGGTGCTATGGATATAACTTCCGATGGCAAATTTATGTTCTACAGCAATAATGATAAATCTGTTAGCATTGTAGATTTTCTTAAAGGAGAAGCGGTAGCAACTATGGTATTTTTTGGCAAAAAAGATTGGGTAATTGTTGACAAGGCAGGCCGCTTTGATGGAACAGAAAGCGGCATACACAAAATGTATTATGCAAAAGGTTTAGATATCTTGCCATTAGAATCCGGGTACGAACAATTTTACACACCAAAGCTTTTACAACGTATTTTAAACAATGAAAAATTTACCGCACCTGTTGTAAACATCAACACCCTAAAAGCCGCACCTGTTGTAAAAATTTCTTTAGAGGAGCAGCAAAGAAATTTATCGGTTGAGGATGATATAGCTACATACAACAGCGATAAGGAAAAGGTATCTATTAAAGTAAAGGCCGATTGCCCGGAAGACGCCATAACTGAAATACGTTTGTATCAAAATGGAAAGTTGGTACAAACTACCAGAAACCTTACTGTAGAGGATGACGATAAAACCGGCGAAAAATCTGTAACCAAAATTTTTACACTCAACCTAAGCGATGGCATAAACCAGTTAAAAGCCATTGCATTTAATACAGAACGTACAGAAAGTAAACCTGCTGAAATTACTATTAACGTAAAAGCTTTAAAAATAGACCAGCCATTACCCGTTGGCACAACATTGCATTTAATGGTAATAGGGATAAATGCTTATAAAAACCCTAAATACGCCTTAAATTATGCCTTGGCAGATGCTACTTCATTTAAAGAACAAATGGCAAAACCCAGCGATATTTTCAGCGATGTAAATGTGCATTTTATTTCGGATGCAGATGCAACAAAAGCAACTATTGAAAATGCCTTTAAAGACATAATAAAGGAAACAAAGGAAAAAGATGTTTTTGTATTTTATTATGCAGGGCATGGTGTTATGAGTACAACTGACAAATCAAAAGATTTTTACATTGTTCCCTATGATGTGCTGCAACTTTATGGGGCTGATGATGCACTGGCACAAAAAGGGATATCTGCAAAAGAACTACAGCAATTTGCAACAAATATCCAGGCCAAAAAACAATTATTTATTTTAGATGCCTGCCAAAGTGCAGGTGCATTAGAAGCTGTTACCATGCGTGGCGCAGCAGAGCAAAAAGCCATAGCCCAACTGGCACGCAGTACAGGTACACATTGGCTTATGGCCAGCGGGGTAGAACAATTTGCTACTGAATTTTCGCAGTTGGGCCATGGCGTATTTACTTATGCATTGCTGCAAGGTTTAAAAGGTGCTGCAGATAACGGCGATAAACAAATTACCATCAACGAATTAAAGGCTTATTTAGAAACAATAGTACCCGAGCTAACTCAAAAATACAAAGGCACTGCCCAATACCCCACAAGCTATGGATTGGGTAATGATTTTCCGGTGGAGATAATTAAGTAATAAACTAAATTATAAAAAATGATAAAAAAAATCTGTATACTCATACTTTTAATCTGTAGTTTAAATAAAGCTGTTGCACAAAAAGATACTACTGCAGATTTGCAATACATCCGCAATGCAAGAACAGCATCTAATGAAGCCATTGCCAGAAAAGATATTGCCGGCGTTGCAAAATTCTGGAAAGATGATTACGTAGAAATCTCCAGCGATGGTAGTTTAATATCGGGCAAAGAAAAAGTAGTGGCCGATTGGCAAAATATGTTTGCCAAAGATTCTTTCATCCGCTTTGAAAGGCAGTTTGGTAAAATTGAGTTTACCTATGGCGAAAAGGTGGCAATAGAAAAGGGGATACTTATTTATACATCGCCTTACAATTACAAAGGTTATTACACAGCCCTCTGGCGCAAGCTAAATGGAGTTTGGGTAACGCAGATGGAGAATTTTGTATCAATACTTTAAAGTAAAACATCATTGATCTAAAAACATCATGAAGGGAATATTTAGAATTATAGCAGGCTTATTTTTTACAGCAATTGTTTTATGCAGTTGCCGGGGTGATTTGCTTTATAAAGACAGCAAATACAGTATTCGCAAAAAAAATATTGTAAGTTATTACCAGGCTTCGCCCGATTTATTTGTAAAAACCGATAAAGGAGAAGTAAAAATAAACCTGAATGGTTTTGGTAAGCGCCTGATTGCACAGGAAAAAATTACAGGCATTACCATAACAAATATTACGGAGGACTCTCTACAAATTCATTTTACTGCAAGTGATTCAACTTTACAGGTAAAAGAAGAATTTATTGGCGTAAATATAAAATATGCGGTAGATAGTATTTTGGCAAGCGGTAAATAATTGGGTTTAAAAATTTTGCAGCATGAAAATTTTTAATTGCTCTTTACCCGGCCACCTGAAGCAACGCTACTTTTTTGGGATGGCTGTTTTAATTTTATAACTTTAATTCCTACAATTAAATCACAAACATGCAAAGAAGGACTTTTTTACAGCAATCGGCTATATTATATGCCGGTATGCTTGCCATGCCCGAAATGGCATTTGCTAATAATCAAAAGATAGGATTGCAGTTGTACACACTTCGTGAAAGTGTTGCCAAAGATGTGCCTGGGGTTTTTAGCGAGGTTGCAAAAGCAGGTTACAGCGAACTGGAAATGTTTGGCCTCTCGGCAGAAAATAAATTCTTTGGTCACACGGTTAAGGAAATAGCTGCATTGCTGAAGCAGAATAACCTTACCAGTCCCAGCGGACATTATATGCCAGAAAAATTTCTGTTTAACAACGGTAATGGCGACGATGTAAAAAATTTATGCGGGGTTGCCAATGAACTGGGAAACAGCTATATAATAGTTCCCTGGCTGAGTGAAGAAAAGAGAAATTCTATAGATAAATATAAAGCCATAGCAGAGCGGATGAATAGAGCTGGTGAAATATGCAATGCCGCAAACCTGCAACTGGCTTATCATAACCACGATTTTGAGTTTGCCGACTTTAACGGAGAACATGGTTATGATATTTTATTGAAAAATACAGATAGTAACCTGGTAAAGATGGAAATGGACCTGTATTGGGTTGTACGGGCAGGATACGATCCTGTTGCCTTATTTAAATCTAACCCCGGCAGGTTTCATTTGTGGCATGTTAAGGATATGAGTAAAGATGATAAAACAAAGAATACCGAAGTTTGTAATGGCTCCCTGGATTTTAAATCCATTTTTGCAAATGCAAAACTGGCTGGTGTAAAACATTATATTGTTGAACAGGAAAATAATTATGTGCCCGATTTTTATGGCAGCATTGCTGCCAGCAGTAAGCAGGTAAAAAAACTGCTGAAGAAAATTAGCTGATGCCAATTAGACATTAAATATATCCTAATAAAGCTGTCAGGTTGAGCTTGTCGAAACCGGTGCTATTGTTATACCGCCTTCGACAAGCTCCCCGAAATAATCGGGACAAGCAGGCTGACAGCGTAATTTTAATGTCTACTTCCTATAACTTACTTTGTAACAAAAAAGCTGCACCCGTTAAAGTGCAGCTTTTTTTTGTGAGCATATTTTTACAGCCTTTTAATTTTTATGTTTCGGTACCAAACCGTGTTGCCATGGTCCTGCAATGCAATATGCCCTTTTTTATAAGTTCCAAAATCAGGCCATTCTTTAAATTTGCTGCCGGCCACCAGTTTTTTCCAGGCATCATCCCACAGAGTTGTACTAACTACATTGGTGCCATTTAAAATGAAATCAAGCTTACCGTCCTTAGAAATTATTTCAGCTTCATTCCATTCGCCGGGTTGTTTTACAGTTTCTGTTTTGCAGGAAATCAGGTCGTACAAATCGCCGGCACGGTGCTTGGGAATTTTGCCATCGGAGTGGCGGTCATTATCCAGCACCTGCATTTCGGGCCCGGTTTGCCAAACGTATTTATATTTAGTAGTGTCTTCATGCACATAAAAAATAATGCCGCTGTTTCCGCCCGCTGCTATTTTCCATTCCAGTTTCAAATCAAAATTTCCGTATTCTTCAGCGCTCACTAAATCGCCACCCTGTGCTGTTTGCCAACCTGCTTTTTTTGTGGTATCCAGGTAAAGCGTGCCGTCGGAAACCTTCCATGCTTCGCCAACGGTTGTCTTTCCGTAATTGTGCCAACCGGCAAGCGTTTTTCCATCAAATAAAGATACCCAGCCATCATCGGCTTTATCTGCTGCAGGCTCTTCTGCTTTTTTTTCTGATTGAGAATTGCACCCGGCAATGGCTGTTGCCAACAGCATAATTAATCCTGCTTTTTTCATGTGTATTTGTTTTATTCTTTTAATAATAAAATGTACTTTATCATTTTTTCGGCATCAGCTTTTGTTATGCCAGGGTGTGCCAGCATGGGAGTAGGACCCCAAACATTCTGGCTCCCTTTTATAATCCTGTCGCTAAGCAGGTTGATGTTCTCAGGTGTGTTGGGATATTTTTTTGCCACATCACCATAAGACGGGCCGACAAGTGTTTCCCTGAGCTTATGGCAGGTAAAACAATCTGATTTGGCCACCAGGTTAAGTCCGGCATCATAATCGGGGTTATCCATAGCGGCATTTATTTTTTGTTCAGGTTCACCTGTTTTAGTTTTTTCTTCTGCGCTGTTGCAGGCAAAAAGGCCGAGTGCAATTACAGCAGATGCAATTAATTTCTTCATGCCAGGTTTAATTTTTGTTATTTAATTCCAAGTATTTTTTTATTCAGATCTGCATCAGGCACTGTGGCCGCAAAATCATCAAATGCTTTTTCAGTAACCCGGATGATGTGGTTCTTTATGAACTGAGCACCTTCTCTGGCGCCATCTTCGGGATGCTTGATGCAGCATTCCCATTCCATCACCGCCCAGCCATCATAACCGTATTCGGTAAGTTTGCTGAAGATGGTTTTAAAATCTACCTGCCCGTCGCCGGGGCTGCGGTAACGCCCTGCACGTTTTAACCAGCTTTGATAACCGCCAAAAGTACCCTGCCGACCTGTTGCATTGAACTCTGCATCTTTTACATGAAATGCTTTGATACGTTCGTGATAAATATCAATATACTCAATGTAATTAAGTTGCTGCAAAACAAAGTGCGAAGGATCGTACAACAAACAGGCCCTTGCGTGATTGTTTACTTTTTCGAGAAACATTTCATAAGTTATGCCATCAAATAAATCTTCGCCCGGATGAATTTCATAACAGACATTTACGCCGCATTCATCAAAATGATTCAGGATGGGTAGCCAGCGTTTTGCCAGTTCTGTAAAACCTTCCTCAACCAATCCCTGTGGCCGTTGCGGCCATGGATGAAAAGTATGCCACAACAACGCTCCGCTGAAAGTGGCATGTGCAGTAAGGCCTAAATACTGCGATGCTTTTGCTGCGTACTTTACCTGTTGCACAGCCCACTCGGTTCTTGCTGCAGCATTGCCATGTAATGCAGCCGGTGCAAAGGAATCAAACATGGTATCATAAGCCGGATTTACTGCCACCAGTTGCCCCTGTATATGCGTACTTAATTCAGAAATTTCAAGGCCAAAGGAATTTATTTTTCCTTTCAGTTCATCGCAATAGGTTTTACTTTCTGATGCAAGTTTCAAATCAATAAGCCTGGTTTCCCAGGTAGGTATCTGCACGGCTTTATAACCCAATGAGACGGCCCACCTGCAAATATCTTCCAGGTTATTAAATGGTTCTTGATCGCCCATAAACTGGGCCAAAAAAATAGCGGGTCCTTTTATAGTTTGCATAATAATCACGCAGAGAGGCAGAGCCCGCTGAGTTTTATATTTTTTAGTATGTATTGCTTTTATTCATATTATTTACAGTTTATAATTGGCTCAGGTAGAAAAACAGCAGGTGCAGTTATGGTTCAATATAATTATTTGCCATCCTTCTTATCCCGTCTTTTAAAACTTCTACATTAAAATTTATTAATAAGCCAATTGAAATATTGGTTAGCCGCAAATAAGTTTTTAAAACTTTATAAGCAACCGGTGGAACAATCTCCTGCGATTTTAATTCTACCAATACTTTTTCTTCTACCATCATATCGTATCGTAAATCAACATTCATCTTTACATCTTCATAAATTAAAGTAATAGGCTGTTGTCTCATTACCTTTAATCCCCGTTTCGTTAACCTGTAAAATAATAGTTCTTCATAAACAGATTCTAATAAACCCGGCCCAATATCTCTGTGAATCTTTATTGATTCTTCAATGATGATACCCGTAATTTCATTTATTTCCATATCTGTATTTTTTCTGCGTCCTCTGCTTCTCTGCGTGTAGCTAAGCCACAAATTCTTTCCACTTCATTTTCACTTTTCTTCTCTGCGTCCTCTGCTTCTCTGCGTGTAGCTAAGCCACAAATTCTTTCCACTTCATTTTCACTTTTCTTCTCTGCGTCCTCTGCTTCTCTGCGTGTAGCTAAGCCACAAATTCTTTCCACTTCATTTTCACTTTTCTTCTCTGCGTCCTCTGCATCTCTGCGTGTAACTAAGCCACAAATTCTTTTCACTTCATTTTCACTTTTCTTCTCTGCGTCCTCTGCTTCTCTGTGTGTAACTAAGCCACAAACTCTTTCCACTTCATTTTCACTTTTCTTCTCTGCGTCCTCTGCTTCTCTGTGTGTAACTAAGCCACAAACTCTTTCCACTTCATTTTCACTTTTCTTCTCTGCGTCCTCTGCTTCTCTGCGTGCAACTACACCACAAATTCTTTCCATTTCATCTCACTATTGCTGCTCTCTACTACATTTTCTATAAATGCCATGCCTCTTATTCCTTCTTCAACCCCAGGAAAATCAAGCCATTCTTCTTTTGGAATTTCCCCTTTAATTTTTGCTTTTAAAGTTAATGCGAAATTGCGGTACATGTTTGCAAATGCTTCTAAATATCCTTCGGGATGGCCCGCCGGTATTCTTGTGTTATGTGCAGCAAAAGAGCTGTTGTACACAGCACCGGTTCTGTAAATTTCGGTAGGCTTGTCAAGCCATTTTACCAGCAAAGTATTTGCATCTTCCTGTTTCCATTCCAATCCGCCTTTTTCTCCATACACTCTTATTTTTACTGCATTTTCTTCGCCTGCAGCAATCTGAGTAGCCATTAAAACTCCCGTTGCACCGTTATCGAATTTTAAAAAAGCAGCACCATCATCATCAAGCAATCTTCCTTCTACAACAATATTTAAACTGGCACATATTTGCGTAACCTGTAAGCCGGTTACATATTCCGCAAGGTTAAAAGCATGAGTGCCTATATCGCCCATGCTTCCGGCCTTTCCGCTTTTTTTAGGATCGGTGCGCCAGCTTGCCTGTGCCTGTCCTGTGCCTTCTAAAAAGGTGCTTAACCATCCCTGCGGATACTCCACATATACTTTTCTTATTTTCCCCAACGTTCCGCTTTTTAATAATTGTTTAGCCTGCTTTACCATTGGATAACCAGTGTAAGTATGGCACAACATTAAGCTTAAACCTGTTGAATTTAATTTTTCTTTTATTTCTTTCGCCTGCTCTAAAGTAAATGTAATTGGCTTTTCAACTACTACATTGAAACCTTTATCCAGTGCCATCATTGCCGGATCGAAATGTACAAAGTTTGGTGTAACAATGCTGATAAAATCAAGGCGCTTATCTTCCGGCATTGCCGCTTCTGTTTGCAGCATTACTTTATAATCAGTATATATTCTGCTATCATCTAAAAATAATTCTTTGCCAGATGCAATGGCTACTTCCGGGTTTACACTTAATGTGCCGGCAACCAGTTCGCATTGCCCATCCATATTCATTGCCAGCCGGTGTACTGCTCCAATAAAAGCATCTTTACCACCTCCAATCATTCCCATTCTTAACTTTCTATTCATGAATTTCTTTTTTTAATATTAAAATATCTCTTTACAATTGATCCCAGCCAGGCCTGTATGTTCTTTTTATAAACTGGTTGGCTTCATCAAAATTGGTGATCTTCATATTTTCTGCATCCCACAATAATTTTTTTCTTCCCGGAAAACTTTTGCCATCTACACTTTTTATATTCCAGCTTCTTAATGCCAGGTTGCCCATAAGAATACTTTCTGTTAACGGTCCGGCATAATCAAATGAAGAACTGAGTTCATCTTTGCCATATCCTTTTATACAGGCATTAACCCATTGCAGGTAATGACCTTCGGGAATTCTTTTAATTGTTTTTGCAACATTTATTTCTGCCATTCTTTTTGTAGGTAAAAGGGTAGGGTTGCTGCCATAAGTGCCGCACATTATTTTACCTTTTGTGCCTTCTATTATTACTCCGCCGCTGCCATCTTTATCTCCCATGGTTTCGTTTTCTGTAAGTTCTTCAGGGCGCTCGGGCCTTATGCCACCATCTGTCCAGTGAAGTTCAATATCCTTACCGCCATTTTTTCCTGAAAACCGCAAAATTACAGAAGAGGCAGGTGGGCAGCTATCGGGATAATAAGATGCAGTCCACATTTTTTCATAAATAGCAGCAACACTACATTCTACTTCAGAAGGATAACCAAGGCCTACAGTTTTAAAAGCGGGATCTATTAAATGGCATCCCATATCGCCAAGGGCTCCGGTGCCGTAACTCCAGTATCCACGCCAGTTAAAGGGAACATATCCGTCTTTATACGATTCAAAAGCAGCAGGGCCAAGCCATAAATCCCAATCCAGTTCTGTTGGAATTACTGCATCTGTTTTTGGTTTGCCGAATCCTTGCGGCCATACGGGCCTGTTTGTCCAAACGTAAATTGTATGTGCTTCGCCAATGGTTCCGGCATCGTACCATTCCTGCATTTGCCTTACCCCATCGCCACTGCCACCCTGGTTGCCCATTTGTGTAACTACTTTATATCTTCTGGCTGCTTCGGTTAAAATTCTGGCTTCGTAAATATCATGTGTCAATGGCTTTTGTACATAAACATGCTTACCTAACTGCATGGCTGCAAGCGCTGCAATAGCATGTGTATTATCCGGTGTAGAAACAGAAACAGCGTCTATATTTCCTTTTTCTATTTGCAGCATCTTTCTAAAATCTTTATGGTAAGATGCTTTTGGAAATTTCTCCCTGCTATTTTTTGACTCCCTGTCATCTACATCGCAGAGTGCAATAATATTTACATAAGGGCTTTTTGCAAACTCCTGTATATCGCTTTCCCCTTTACCGCCTGCGCCAATGCAGGCGATGTTAAGCTTATCACTCGGCGCTATAAATCCCCGGCCCAATACATGCCTGGGAATAATAAAAAAGCCTGTTGCCGCAATGGTTGTGTTGCGTATAAAATTACGACGTGATGATTTGGCTGGTACCATATTTTATTTTTTAGATTGGCTTATCAAAACTAACGCACTCTTTTAATTCTTTTTCTGTGTATGCAATATTGTATTGTTTTACAACCTCATCAGGCACTCCGTTCCATTGGTTTTGGGTGTTGCCTTAATAACCAATACCTGCAATGCCTGTTTTAGAAGTATAAAAACCACCGGACGTTAAATTTCTAATTAAACTGCTGAAGGCGCCGCACACCAACTGTATATGCCCGTCGGGGTTTGCGGCCATGCGGTGAACGGCTTCAATAAAAGCATCTTTACCTCCGCCAACCATGCCCATGTTGAGTTTTCTATGCATTGCAGCAATGTTAGTGACCGAATTCAGCAGTATCTAGGTAGTAAATTTAAAAGAAAATAATCACTAAACTAAATTCAATCCCATGAAATTTACAGCAGCCAAATTTCAATTTATAAAATAATAGCTGCAAACGTTTGCTAAATTTATTTTTCATTATACCTGCATTGTAAAGCCAAAAAAAATTATATTTACAACAGGTATTCCAGGCTACTAACGATTAAACAAAACTGCTGCATGAAATCAATTATCCGATTGAAGTTATCTTCCATGATGTTTCTCAATTTTTTTGTGTGGGGAATATGGTTTGTAACCATGGGTACTTTTTTGATCAAAGGCAACATTGGTGCAACCGGCGGACAAACAGGCGCAGCCTACGGAACACAATGCCTGGGTGCTATTATTGCTCCCTTTATTATCGGGCTGATTGCTGATAAGTTTTTTGCAGCACAAAAGATTTTGGGAATACTTCACCTCGCAGGTGCCGCAATATTGTATTTCATTTCTTCGCAAACCAGTTTTGCTTCTTTTTATTCCATGTTGCTCATCTACATGATCATTTATATGCCTACATTGGCATTAGTAAATGCCATTACTTTAAAACAGGTAACCAATGCCGAAAAAGAATTTTCGGGCATACGCATGTGGGGCACCATTGGCTGGATTGTGGCCGGCCTTATCATTGGTGCCATGGGCTGGGAAAAAGATCCGGCTTCGTTAACCATTACTTTTAAAGTTGCGGCTTTAATATCATTGGTATTAGGTGTAGGAAGTTTTTTTCTGCCGGATACACCACCGCCCAAGGCAGGTCAACAGGTTTCTGTAAGTGAGGTGTTGGGACTGGATGCAATTAAAATCCTGAAAGATAAAAACTACTTGATTTTCTTTATAGCATCTATCTTAATATGCATACCACTGGCATTTTATTATGGCCAGGCCAATTTATTTTTAAATGAAGCCGGTATGGTGGGTGCAGCCGGTAAGATGACGCTCGGCCAGGTTGCGGAAACTGTATTTTTATTTTTGATGCCCTTTTTCTTTGCAAGGTTTGGAGTAAAACAAATGCTGTTGATAGGCATGATTGCCTGGGTGCTGCGTTACCTGTTATTTGCCTACGGCGATATTGGTAACAGTAGCTGGATGTTGTACACCGGTATTATTTTACACGGCATATGTTATGATTTCTTTTTTGTTACCGGTCAGATATATACCGATAAAAAAGCAGGGCCGCACACCCGCTCTTCCGCACAGGGCTTAATTACGCTGGCAACTTATGGCGTAGGTATGTATATTGGATTTTACACGGCGGGTGTTGTGGTAGATAAATACCTGCTTGCCGATGGAACACATGACTGGCATACCATCTGGCTGATACCATGTGTTTTTGCCGCAGTAATTGCATTGCTTTTTGTTTTGTTTTTTAAAAATGATAAAACCCAGCCGGCGAAAGTATGAACAGGAGAGCGTTAATACAATCTGTAATGACCGGTACTGCAGCAGCAGCCCTGGCACCCGTGCATTCATTTGCAAAAAAAATGGATCACTTGTCGCCAGGCCTTAAAAATAATATCAACCATGCTGTTTGCCGCTGGACCTATGATTTTCTTTCGCTGGATGAACTGTGTGTTACCGCAAAAGAAATCGGGTTGAAGGCCATTGATTTGGTTGGGCCAAAAGACTGGCAGGTTTTAAAAGATCATGCTCTGCACAGCAGCATGTGCAACGGTGCCGAAATTTCGCTGGTTAAAGGATGGAATGACCCGCAGTACCATGATACGCTGATAAAAAATTATACCGAACATATAAACCTGGTTTCGGCAGCGGGTTACCAAAATTTAATTTGTTTTAGCGGCAACCGCAACGGTATGGATGATGAAACCGGTATAAACAATTGTGCCGAAGGATTGAAGAAGATCATCGGCCTTGCAGAAAAAAAAGGCGTTGTAATACAAATGGAATTATTCAACAGCAAGATTGATCATAAGGATTATATGTGCGATAAATCGGCCTGGGGTATTGCTTTATGTAAAAAAATAGGAAGCCCCAATTTTAAATTACTATACGATATCTATCACATGCAGATCAATGAAGGAGATGTGATCAGGACCATTCAGCAGAACAATATATGGTTTGGCCATTACCACACAGCAGGCGTACCTGGCAGGCACGAGATTGATGAAACACAGGAACTTTTTTATCCTGCAATAATGCATGCAATTGTTGCAACAGGTTACAAAGGTTATGTGGCACAGGAATTCATTCCGCTTAAGCAAGATAAAACAGCATCATTGCGTGATGCCGTAATACTTTGCGACGTTTAAAAATATTATATTGTAAACAGGATAAACCGATAAATTTTCAACTATGTCAAATCTTAATTTCGATGCTATTGTAGTCGGCTCTGGTATAAGCGGTGGCTGGGCTGCCAAAGAACTTGCCGAAAAAGGGCTTAAGGTAGTGATGCTGGAAAGAGGGCGCAATATTGAGCATGTGAAGGACTACGTAAATGCTAATAAAGAAAGATGGGAGTATACCCACCGCGGCGCTGCCACACAGCAAATGAAAGATGACTATCCTGTGTTAAGAAGAGATTACCCGCTGAATGAAGAAACAAAAGGCATGTGGGCAAATGAAAAAGAAAACCCTTATGTAGAAGATAAACGTTTTGACTGGTACCGTGGTTATCATGTGGGCGGCCGTTCCCTGCTTTGGGGGCGCCAGAGCTACCGCTGGAACAAATGGGATTTTGAAGCCAATGGTAAAGAAGGTATAGGCGTTGACTGGCCCATTCGTTACGATGACCTGGCACCCTGGTATAGCCATGTAGAAAAATTTGCCGGCATACAGGGAACCAAAGAAGGACTGGACGTTTTACCCGACGGTGAATTTTTACCCGGCATGGATATGAACGTGGTTGAAAAAGACCTGGCAGCAAAAATAAAAACGCATTACAACGGGCAGCGGCATATGTTCATTGGCCGCAGTGCAAACATAACACAGCCCAAACCAGAGCAAAACCGCGTTAACTGCCAATACCGTAATCGTTGCTGGCTGGGTTGCCCGTTTGGTGCCTACTTCAGCACACAGTCGGCCACCTTACCCGCTGCCATGAAGACTGGTAATTTAACGCTGGAATCAGATAAAATAGTTACCAAAATAATTTACGACAAAGACAAGAAGAAAGCGACCGGAGTTGAAGTAATTGATGCCAATACCAACAAAACCTACCAATACACTGCCAAGGTAATTTTTGTTTGTGCCTCTTCATTTAACAGTACCTGGTTGCTGATGAACAGCGCAACCGACATCTGGCCCGACGGCCTGGGAAGCAGCAGCGGCGAGCTGGGGCATAATGTAATGGATCATCATTTCAGAACCGGTGCATCAGGAACAGTGGAGGGTTTTGAGGATAAGTATGAATATGGCCGCAGGCCAACAGGTATTTATGTACCCCGTTTTAGAAATGTTTATAATGATAAAAGAGATTACCTGCGTGGATTTGGTTACCAGGGTGGTGCCGGCCGTGGCAGGGGGGTAGAGATTGCCGAAATGTCGTTTGGTGCTACGTTAAAAGAATCGCTTACCGAACCCGGGCACTGGAATATGAATTTGCTGGCCTTTGGTGAAATGTTGCCAGATCATGCAAACAGGATTTACCTGAATAAAACCGTAAAAGACAAATGGGGATTACCAGTGCTGGCTATGGATGTGGAGATGAAGGAAAATGAATTGAAAATGCGGAAGGATATGGGGCCTGATGCAGCAGAGATGCTGGAAGCCGCCGGCGTTAAAAAGGTAAATCAATACGATTCTGGTTACGCACCCGGCCAGGGCATTCATGAAATGGGTACTGCCCGCATGGGACGTGATCCTAAAACATCAGTATTAAATGGCAATAACCAGGTATGGGATGCACTCAATGTTTTTGTTACAGATGGTGCCAGTATGACCAGTGCCAGTTGTGTTAACCCGTCGCTAACCTATATGGCACTTACTGCCAGGGCTGCTGAATTTGCTGTTAGTGAACTGAAAAAGGGAAATCTTTAAAGCCTCTAAATCCCTGAAGGGGACTTTGGCTTTATAATATTTTGAAAAGCTTTTACTAAACTGATTAAATACATGTTATGGAACGCAGAGAACTTTTAAAAATAATTGCCGTGCTTACCGGCAGTGCCCTGGTTGGGGGCGATGTTTTTTTAAGCGGCTGTAAAACCAGCGTAAAAAAAGGCGAAGGCCTGTTAAGTGCCGATGACATTGCTTTGCTGGATGAAGTGGGCGATACCATTATTCCCGTTACAGATACACCGGGTGCAAAAGCCGCCAAAGTTGGTGAGTTTATGAGTGTTTATGTAAGGGATTGTTACCGGCCCGATCAGCAAAAGGCATTTACCGAAGGAATTGCTGCACTGAATAAAGCCTGTGAAAAGCAGTTCAGCAAAAAATTTATGGACCTGACTGCAGCGGAGCGTACCCCCTTACTCACTGCATTGGAAGCTGAAGCCAAAGCCTATAACCAGCAAATAAAAGAAAAAGAACAGGCTGCTATAGATGCTGCCAAAAAAAATATGAAAGAATTTAAAGGTGCTCCGGTTCATTATTATACCATGATCAAACAGTTGACGCTGATGGGATATTTTACCTCGGAAATTGGCACGAAACAGGCATTGCGGTTTTTACCGGTACCGGGCAAATATGATGGCGCTTTTCCGTATAAAAAGGGTGATAAAGCCTGGGCAATCTGATAAAAAAACTTCTTTTTCAGCCTCATTTAATATAAAACCGGCCTTGCATTAGCTGCAAGGCTTTTTTTGCTTTGTAAATAAGTTTATTTTTTGTACCTTTGCGCCGCTAAAAGGCAGGCAGCGTTTGGATGGAGCCTTGCTTATTTAGCATACTATGAGAGTTTAAAAAATCATATCACAGTCCTAAACCTTCAAAGCAATGAGGTTTCTCTACGGGGCAGGCTATGTTGAATAGCGAACAAAAGTATAAGAGTGATTAATTTTTACTCTTTTACTAAAAGAATAAAAATTAATAAACAGCCGTTGCCAATGAAGATCAACAGAGATTCAAAGCCGGGCTCCAAAAAAATTAAAACAACAATTTAAAATAGAAAAAAATGGCAGATTTACGTTATCAACGGAACTTTGGTATTGCGGCTCATATTGATGCCGGTAAAACCACAACTACAGAGCGTATCCTTTACTACACTGGTGTTAACCATAAGATCGGTGAAGTACATGATGGTGGCGCTACTATGGACTGGATGGCTCAGGAACAAGAGCGTGGTATCACTATTACAAGTGCTGCTACTACTTGCTTTTGGAACTTTCCAATGGTTCAGGGACAAAAAACACCTGATACCAAACAATATAAATTTAACATCATCGATACTCCGGGTCACGTGGATTTTACCGTAGAGGTAGAGCGTTCGCTGCGTGTGTTGGATGGTTTATTAGCTTTGTTTTGCGCTGTATCTGGTGTTGAGCCTCAGAGCGAAACCGTTTGGCGCCAGGCTAACCGTTACAAAGTACCACGTATCGGTTTCGTAAATAAAATGGATAGAAGCGGTGCTGACTTTTTGAACGTGGTAAAACAGGTTCGTGAAATGTTAGGTGCTAAAGCGGTTCCTTTACAGTTACCAATTGGTGCTGAAGATAACTTTACCGGTGTGGTTGATCTGATCACCATGAAAGGTATTGTTTGGAACGAAGAAGATAAGGGTATGACTTTTAAAGAAGTGCCTATTCCGGAAGATATGGCTGAAGAAGTAGCTCAGTATCGTCAGGAACTGATTGAAGCAGTTGCCGAATATGATGAGAAACTATTGGAGAAATTCTTTGATGATCCTAACACGATCACTGAAGATGAAGTACACGAAGCTATCCGTAAAGCAACTATTGATATCTCTATCATCCCGATGATGTGTGGTTCATCTTTCAAAAACAAAGGTGTACAAACAGCGCTGGATGCAGTTGTACGTTACTTACCTGGTCCGATGGATATTGACGCTGTAGTAGGTACTAACCCTGATAATGGTGAAGAATTATTACGTCATTGCGATCCTAAAGAACCATTCAGTGCGTTAGCATTTAAGATCATGACTGATCCTTTCGTAGGTCGTCTTGCGTTCTTCCGGGCATACTCTGGTCGTTTAGATGCAGGCTCTTATGTGCTTAACACCCGTACAGGTAAGAAAGAGCGTATCAGCCGTATCATGCAGATGCATGCCAACAAACAAAACCCGGTTGATTTTATCGAAGCTGGTGATATTGGTGCAGCAGTTGGTTTTAAAGATATCAAAACAGGAGATACTTTGTGTAACGAAGAAAATCCGATTGTTTTGGAATCTATGACCTTCCCTGAACCGGTTATCTCAATCGCAATTGAGCCTAAAACACAGGCCGACGTTGATAAAATGGGTATGGCTATCGCTAAGCTGGTAGAAGAAGATCCTACTTTACGGGTACGTACAGATGAAGAAACTGGCCAAACCATTTTGAGTGGTATGGGTGAGTTGCATCTGGAGATTATCATCGACAGGATGAAGCGTGAGTTTAAAGTAGAAATTAACCAGGGTGCGCCGATGGTTGCTTATAAAGAAGCATTCAGAGCTTCAGTTTTACATAGAGAAACATACAAGAAACAAACCGGTGGTCGTGGTAAGTTTGGTGATATCGCATTTGAGATTGGGCCGGCAGATGAAGAGTGGTTGAAAGAAAACCCATTAGGTGGAATGCAGTTTGTTAACGAAATTTTTGGTGGTAGTATTCCTAAAGAATTTATTGCACCAATCATTAAAGGTTTTACAGGTAGCATGACGCAAGGTGTACTTGCAGGATACCCTGTAGTGAATATGAAAGTGAGGGTAATTGATGGTAGCTACCATGATGTGGATTCTGATGCGATCTCTTTTGAATTGTGTGCCAAGCAGGGTTACCGTGAAGCAGGCCGTAAGGCTAAGCCGGTTTTGCTTGAACCAATTATGAAAGTTGAGGTATTAACGCCAGACCAATACATGGGTGATGTAACCGGTGATTTGAACCGCCGCAGAGGTATGCTGGAAGGTATGGACAGCAAGCATGGTGTGCAGGTAATTAAAGCAAAAGTTCCGCTGAGCGAAATGTTTGGTTACGTTACGCAGTTGCGTTCATTGTCCAGCGGCCGTGCAACTTCTACCATGGAATTTAGCCATTATGCTCCAGCTCCAAACAATGTGAGTGAAGAGATTATTGCTAAAGCGAAAGGTAAAGTGAAGATTGAAGATTAAAAGAACCCTCTCCGCCCCCTGAAGGTGGAACTAACCCATGAGGTGATCTAAGTTTATATTTAAACAAAAGCCCCATCCGGATAAGGATGGGGCTTTTGTTTGGCATAATGTTAGCTACAAAATAATAATACCGATTGGATTTTGTAGTTAGTTCAACCGGTATTTACCAAAAGCCAACGCCACAAAGGCCCGGCTTGAATTTCAGCCTTGCTACATTGGCCTAAAATGAAATTCAGTTTGGTATAACTTCATAAAAACAAACCTCATGCAAAAATCCTTACTGGCAATACTGCTTATTATAACCTTACCGGCTTTTGCCCAGCGTAATAAGGTTGATGGCGATCATGAAAACTTTTTCCGTATTGGTGCCAAAGGCGGTGTTAATATCAATAAGATAACCGGTAAATCTTATAAAGAAGGATTCAATTTTAATTTTCAGGCAGGAATTTTTTTACAATTCAATTTCAGTAATCGTTTTGGCTTGCAACCCGAAGTTAATTTTGTACAAAGCTCATCTGAGTTTAGTAATGATGCCAATGATATTTATTACGATCTTTTTTTGGGAGGGAGCCAGAAAAAATCGAAACTGAATTTTCTGGAAGTACCTGTACTCTTAAATATTAATGTTGGAGAAAGCAAAAGAGTAAAGTTACAGATAGGGCCAGCATACGGTGGCCTGCTAAAGCAAACTGTTGACAGCCTGAAGACCAACGGCAATATTTATAAGAATGGAGAATGGTCGGCCATTGGCGGTTTATTTATACAGTTACCATTTGTGAATTTGGGTGCCAGATATAAAATTGGCTTAACCGATCTTAATAGTATTGATGACCGTCAATCGTGGAAAAGCCAGAGTATTCAGGTGTTTGTGGGAATAACTTTTTGATGGTAAATATGGAATGTCGAATTTTGAATATTACTCATAGCTTACATCTCACGGTTCCCTCACAATAACTTTAATCAATATCAAATTGGGCTTGCAATTTTGCGTTATGCTTTGTATTTTGCTTTGTATAATCATACGCTATGCAAAACATACGATTAGAAAACATGCTGTTGATTGATATTGAAACCGTATCAGAACATCCCACCTTTAATGAACTGAACGCAGACTGGAAAAAGCTTTGGGAAGAAAAAGTACAAAGGCAATTACCGGAAAATGTTACAGCAGAAGAATTTTACCCCCAGCGGGCTGCTGTAATGGCTGAATTTTCGAAAGTGGTTTGTATTAGTGTGGGGTATTTTAAAAGAGAGGGTAAAGCCATTCACCTGCGGGTAAAATCGTTTTATGGCGATGATGAAAAAGTATTACTGAAGGATTTTATTGGTGCCTTGCAGAAGACGGAAACAAATAACAACAAATGGAGCTTTACCGGCCACAACATCAAAGAGTTTGATATTCCTTTTATATGCCGCCGTTTACTAATTAACGGTTTAAGTATTCCTCCTTTTCTCGATTTTCAAAACATGAAGCCTTGGGAAACCAATATGATTGATACCTTTCAATATTGGCGTTTTGGAGATTACAAACACTTTACTTCTTTAAAACTTTTGGCTGCCGCTTTAAATGTGCCATCACCTAAAGATGATATTGATGGCAGCATGGTGGGTGATGTATATTGGAAAGAGAAAGATCTGGAACGGATAGTTACGTATTGCCAAAAGGATGTGATAACAACTGCTAATATTGTTTTGCGGTTTAAAAATCTGCCATTGCTAACTGGCGATGATGTAAAGATTGTGCAGTAATAACACCGCAACCCCATTCCTTCAACTTCGCTCAGAATTGGGGAGTTTGGAGTATGCGGATTTAAGAAATTTGTTTTCAGTTACGCTTGGAAAATATCTGCCACTAAGGCACGAAGGCACTAAGTGAAAATATTGGGCTAAAACATTATTGCAGCAAAACTTTCTGCATGGCTACCTCCCCGGCATTACTTATTTTAATAAAATACAATCCCCTTGCAAATGCAGAAGTATTAATATTGATTTTAGAAAGATTTATTTTCTGTGTAAAAACCAAATTACCCAAAGCATTAAATAACTGAATGGTTGAAGCTACATTGCTAATTCTGTCCATTGTCACCGTAATAAAATCCTTAGCCGGATTTGGTGCAATGCTTATTGTATAACCCACATCAAAACTTACAGTTTTTACAACCGATACCTGCATTCTTCCATCTTTATCAACCTGCTTAATACGATAATAACCTGTACCGTTAAGCGGTAAATTATCATAAGCATTGTATTCCAAATGATTGCTGCTGTTACCTGCCGCTGCAATGCTGCCAATGCTTTGCCACGCTCTGCCATTGGCCGATCTTTCTATAATAAAATGGCTGCTGTTTATTTCCTGTTCGGTACTCCAATTTAATTTCACAGTTTTATTCTGCTTTTGTGCGGTGAATGAACTGAAAGTAACCGGCAATGCACCAAGGTCCGACCGGGTGTACCAAACCGGTGCAGTAACAACACGGCTGCTGCCATTGGTAATATCAATATAATAATAACCGGTAGCAAGGTTTGCTAAATTATCGTGAACATACAACAGGCTGCTTCCGGTAGCCGAATATATTTCTGTTGCATTTATATTACTGCCTGGTAAACCAAACATCACTTTTATAAATGCACCTGCGGTTGAGGTAGAAACATCTGTAAGGTTAACTGCAATAACCGGTGCACCAGCTGCAACCAAACTACTACCCATAATTTTTGTGTTGACAGTAAAATCAACTTTGGTATCACAATCCTGCGTGGCATATACATGCATATTGCGGAAGCCTTTTATGATTTCGGTTTTTGACAGTACAGGTGCAACAACTGCTGAACGGGAGTATGTTGTTCTGCCAAATGTGGTGTTGTGGTTGTCGTGATCAACTGTTGGTGCAAGATGATAACCCTTTGCCAATAACTTTTGATAATACCACAAGTAGCTCATGGAAGAACCCGGATTACTGTAGGTGGTATTCGTAGACGTTGAAGGCCCGCTTTCAACTGCTGTAGCACCAATGGCAGCATCAAATGTTGCACTGTAAGCAATGTTGGCAAGATTGCCATAGTCATTATCATTCGGATGTGCCAGCGAAGCGAATGTGTTGGTGGCGGTATTATTATTTACTGTTTGAAATAAACCAGTAGCACTCTTGTAATCTGATTTTGCAATAAAGGCATTGTAGTTGTTGCCGGCACCCCAGCCACCGCTGCCGGTTTCCCAACCCCATAAATTATTCATACCATCGCCATAAACCAACACATGACCGCCATTGCTTATAACGCCCCATTCCATACCATATAATGCTATAAAGGCTGGGTTTGTAATTGTAAAATTGGTTGCCTCTGCTACACCCAAACCATAAGTGCTTAACCTGTTTCCGGGATTGTTGTTTGAAGTGTAATGGTTATGCTCTGATATGCCTAAGTAATCCATGCATTGAGACAACATGGCATAGTTATAATTATCAGTTGGTGTAAAGCCTGGGTTATCCTGGTTACCATCCGAATAGTCGGAATGTGCATGCAGGTTGCCAAAATAATAATTGTTTGCAGGGGCGTTGCTGGTGGTAGCATTTCCTTCCAGCGGGTTTACTGTTAAATATTTTGTACCACCACTGCATAATTTATTAAATGCAAAAACATAAAAGTAGTAAGTTGTACTTGCAATAAGGCTCTGGGTTAAAAAGCTTTTTTCACTACTGTTCGATATCACAATTCCTCCGCCAATGCCGTCACCTACATTATAATCAGTATTGTTTACCGGTGTTGCCGATAAAGTGGGACTAAGACTTCTGATTACCAGGTATGCATCGCTTCCGTTGCCGGCATTAAATGAGCCTGCTATTGCATTGCCCGAAGCTGTAAATGAAATGTTTGTTGGCTGTGTGTTTGGTATGGCACAAGGCGCTAAATTGGCTGTGGACGTTGAACCGCTTAATGGTGCAGTAACATAATAAGCAGGCCCGCTGCTGCAACTAAGATTGTTGTAACTGAAAATATAAAAATAATAGAGCGTAATGGGTGATAAACCCGTTGCAGTAAAAACTGTAATATTATTTTGCTGAACAACCGTAGCATTACCGATGGTATTGCCGGGTGCATAGTTTATTCCGTTAATTGGATTGTTGGTTAATGAAGCTGCAATACTTCTTAAAACCAAATACCCATCACTGGCTGCCGCAGCAGTAAATGAACCTTGTATTGAATTTGCAGTTATTGTACCAAAATTTAAAGCGGTTGGTTGGTTTATCGGCGTTGTACAAGCTGGTAGTGCAGGTATAGTTGTGGCGTTGGCTTCCAGTGGGTTTGCAATTAAATATCTTACGTTGCCAATACACACATTGTTTACCGAAAAAATAAAAAAGTAATAATCAGTAGATCCTGGTAAACCGATTGCAGTAAAACTTAAAGCGTTGTTATTAGAGATCACATAACCATCACCCACATTATCTCCTAAGTTATAGGTTACTCCATCAATGGGTAAAGAGGTAAGGCTATTGTTGGTACTAACAATAACCAGGTAACTATTGGGCGCCGGGCTTGCGGCAGTAAAACTTCCATCAATACTGCTGCTGGTAATGGTTCCAAAAATTAAATTAGTCGGTTGCGCAGTTGGTGTTACGCAGGGTGTGTTTGGTAATGCAGTCACTTTTAAATTATCAATACTAAATTTAGGACGGGAGCCTGTGGTGCCACCCGTGCCATTATGATAATAAAAACGTAGCCTTGCAGTTGCTGAATTATTAAATGTTGCAGGCAAAGCAACATTGTTTATACTGCCCGATGCGGTAACGTTGTTAGTAAAATTTAATACGGATGCAATTTCAGTATAACTTACTCCATCAATACTTGCATAAACTCTTAGTGAACCATTTCTATTACCAGCTGCGTTAAAAACCGTAGCCCAATCAAAACTTAGTGTGCCTGCATCTACAGCGGTAAAATCCATATAAAAATCAATAGCGGCAGAAGTTGTATTATCGGCAGTGCCTGTTGAAAGTAGTATGATTGAATTGGTTGGAATGGTTTGGTCGGTTCCCCGGTGTACACCGCCTGCACTGGAGGCTGGTGGGGCCGGAAATGTACCAACCTGGAATACGTTTGTGTTGGCCGTTATTCTTACAGCTGAAGGAATGGCAGTTGCGCCACCCGGTGCCACGGAACCGAATCTGTTTGCACCAATACCCGATACAAAATTATTTGTCCAGCTTGCAATATCGCTGAAATTTTCTGTGTAGGTAAGTGATGGCCGCGATGCCATAGGCACCGGTGTTTGTGCATGTAAGCTTGTAAAGATAGAAACGAAGTAAATAAATTGTAAAATTTTTTTCATCAGATATTTTCAATAATATTTATAATAATAACATCGAGCTCAAGAGTTTATAAAACTGTTGAGCTGTTGAATAAAAATTAAAAATGTAAGGGTAATTAAACTGGTTTCAAAAGAAATCTTTATACATGAACCGGGCGAAAACAATCAATTGGAGATTGAGTGATGCCAATTCAGATAAAAAAATCTCATGCTTTGCTTTAACACTTTGTAAAGGTAAAGCTTGCATTGTTAAGAAATGGTAAACAAACTAATTTAGTAAATTATCTGATGAATACATTTAACTTATTCATTACCGTTAAGTAGGTGAATTGAATATGTAGATAAAATAAATATCAAGATTTGCTGACAAACAAGGTTGAAAAATGCTGGCAAGCCAAGGAGTCTGATTTAAATAGTAAGATAATAATTAATTCACTTTTCTGAGCATGGTTACATACACAGGAAAATGATCACTATAACCATAATTGTACGTGGTTCCATCCCATGTTCTTTTTGGATAACCTCTGTATTTACCGGTTTTTTGTACCAGGAATTCCCGGTTAAAAATATTGGCTTTATAAAAATGATAACCGATTTGTTTTTTATCAAGCCATGCTTTTGATATTACCACCTGGTCAAACAATCCCCAACTATCCTGGTAGGCAATAGTACCAATTCCATTTTTATAAAAATCGTACCAGGGATTATAAAGGCCGCCATCTTTTAAACCATTGGTAGTTCCTTTTGCATTTAATACTTTAGTAAGGCTTGGGCTTACCGGGTCATCATTTAAATCGCCCATAATTATAATTTTAGACTGTATGTTAAGCGCCATCAACGAATCAACCACCCGCTTAACCACACCGGCGGCCGCAGCCCTTGCAGGTATGGAGCGTTCTTCACCGCCAGAGCGGGAAGGCCAGTGGCCAACCATTACATGAATAGTATCTCCATCCATAATTCCTTTTGCATATAATATATCACGGGTAAAGTAAGAATCTTTTGATCCGCCCGGCAACTTTACAAAAAGCGGTTCACTATATAGGGGTATAAAATATTTAGGATTATACAGTAAGCCAACATCAATTCCTCTTTTATCCGGCGAATCGTAATGAATGATCTTCAGATTGCGGCCTTTTAAATTTTTATGTTTTACCAGTATGTTCAATACCGTATCATTTTCAATTTCTGCTACACCCAGCAAGGCAAGGCCATCAGGATTAAGATCAATACCTATCTGTTCAATTACATAACTCAGCCGCTCAACTTTGTCTAAAAAAATACGGGTATTGTAATGCCGCTCACTGTTTGGTAAAAATTCTTCATCATCCACTATGGGATTATTTACCGTATCATAAAAATTTTCAAGATTATAAAAGCCTATCAATGATGGTTTGAAGTTTTCCTTTTGGGCATAGCCGCTTGATATTGATATAATTGCAATACCAAAAGTCAAAACAATTTTAATCATAGTTTTTTCAGATAAGAGGGCAAAGGTATATATATGTATGACTTGCTAAGAATTTCAATATGACTAATATGTTAATCTTGAAAAATCATGTCCAGTAATACACGAATAGCCTACATTTACTCGATTTTTTAACAAAACATTTATTATGATTAAAATTAAACATGGCCTGCTTGTGGCCCTGCTCACGGCTGTTTTTTTACCCGGTGCATTTTCACAGGCGCAAAAAGTTACAGATACATTACCTGCCAGGGACAGTTTACTTATTGAAGCACTTCGTGAAAACGCCCAGGATAATATCCCGATAATTTCGCTTGATGAAGCTGACGGCCAGGATGGAAGTGCACAAAATATATCATCGCAGCTTGGTGCAGGCAGAGACCCCTTTTTAAATGCTGCCACTTTTAAATTTAATGCAGTGCGTTTTCGTATCAGAGGTTATGATGCCGATCAGTTTAATACCTATATAAATGGGGCACCCATGGAAAACCTGGATAACGGGTTTACCCCTTTTGGCCAATGGGGCGGCCTGAACGATGTTTTGCGTAACAGGGAAGCAACATTGGGATTAAAATCAACAACTTTTGGTTATGGCGATTTGGGCGGGTTAACCTTTTTTGATGCCCGTGCTTCACATCAGCGTAAACAAACCAGCATCAACTATGCATCATCTAACCGTAATTATAATAACCGTATCATGTTAACCCATTCAACCGGCTTAAACAGCAAAGGATGGGCATTTTCATTTTCAGGCTCACGCCGCTGGGCAGAGGAAGGTTACAGCGATGGAACCTATTACGATGGCTGGTCTTTTTTTGTTGGCGTAGATAAACGATTCAACGACAGGCACCTGTTATCGTTTGTAGCATTTGGTACACCAACCGAAAGTGGCCGCCAGGGATCATCGGTTACCGAAATGGTTAATCTTGCAAATGATAATTATTACAACCCTTTCTGGGGATACCAAAACGGTAAAAAAAGAAATGCAAGTATTGCTAAATCTTTTCAGCCAATTGGTATTTTAACTCACGATTGGAAAATATCTGATAAAACATCTTTGTTAACATCTGCTGCCATTACGTATGGTAAAAGAAGCACTACCGGTTTAGACTGGTATAACGCAGCCGACCCAAGGCCTGATTATTACAGGTACCTGCCAAGCTACCAGCTTGATCCTGTTTTTGGAGAGCAGGTAAGGCAGGAGCTGATGAATGATGTAAATAAGCGCCAGATTAACTGGGATGCATTGTACCAGACCAATTATGCAACAAATGATGTAGTGCGTAATGCAAACGGAATTGTGGGTAACGATGTAACTGGCCGCAGGTCTCACTACATTGTGGAAGACAGAATCATCAATACTACCAAATATAATTTCAACAGTACTTTAAATTCGGCTGTTACAGAAAACATAAGCTTTACTGCCGGTGTTACTTACCAATCTCAAAACAATCATTACTATAAAGAAGTAGATGATTTGCTGGGTGGCGAATTTTATGTAGATGTGAACCAGTTTGGCGAAAGGGATTTTCCTGCCAATTCCAATGCAGGTCAAAACGACTTGAACAATCCGAACAGGATTGTAGGCGTTGGCGATAAATTTGGTTACAATTACGATTTTAATATTAAAAGAGGATCGGTTTGGTTACAGGGTGTTTTTAAATTCCGCAAGATTGATGTATTTGTTGCAACCGAACATTCGTACACCAGCTTTTACCGCGTTGGCAATGTAAAAAGTGGTTTGTTTGCCAATAATTCTTTCGGAAAATCTACTACACAAAATTTTTATAACTCAGGCATTAAAGGCGGTGTCACTTATAAGATAAACGGACGTAATTATATTTTTGCCAATGGTTCTTATGCATCAAGGGCACCGTTTTTCGAGAATGCTTTTATTGCACCCCGTACCAGGGATTTTACACAAGAGAACCTGAAATCGGAAGATATTTTATCAACTGAAGTTGGTTATGTAATGAATGCGCCTAAAGTAAAAATAAGAGCAACCGGTTATTTTGCACAGTTTAAAAATGGGCTGGATGTACTTACTTTTTTTAATGATGAGTACCGAAATTTTGTGAACTATGCCATCAGCAATATTGGTAAAATACACATGGGTTTTGAGTTTGGTGTAGAGGCAAAACTGTACAAAGGGTTAAGTTTAACAGGTGCTGCAGCCATTGGCCAATACACTTATAACACCCGCCAACTTGCTACCGTAACGGCAGATAACAATGCAGCTACCTTAGACAAAAATGTTACTGTTTACTCAAAAGATTTTTATGTGCCTACTCCGCAGCAGGCTTATACCATCGGGTTAGATTACCGTTCCCCAAAATTCTGGTTCCTGAATGTTAACTTTAATTACTTTGACGGAATGTATTTGAATTATAACCCCATTCGCCGCACGGCTTCGGCGGTAAGCGGTGTGCCGGAAGGCTCAGATAAGTGGCGCCAGATTGTTGACCAGACAAAATTAGAAAGCCAATACTCACTGGATGCATTTGCAGGATATTCCTGGTTGATGAACAAGAAATTTAAATCATTGAAGAAAAGGCATTTCCTTGTTTTTAACGTGGGTGTAAATAATATACTCAACAACCGTAGTATCGTATCGGGCGGTTTTGAGCAACTGCGTTTTGATTTTGCAGAAAAGAATACAAACAAATTTCCTGACAGAAGATTTTACGCTTACGGCATTAATTATTTTGCAAGCGTAGGTCTCCGTTTTTAATAAACAAGTAATAAACTTTTTAAAATAAAAATTATGAACAAGATTTTAAAATTAATGACAGCGGCAGTGATGGTTGTTACAGCCATAACATTCACAGCCTGTAAGAAGAACTTTGATAATCCTCCGGGAGCTACAGATCCTTCAATTGTTGCTAACACTTCTATCAAAGCATTAAAAGCCATGCATACTTCTGCAGGTGCTTATGATGTCATTACTACCGACATCATCATTTCAGGTGTGGTGGTAGCCGATGACGAAAGCGGCAATTTGTACAAACAATTGTTTATACAAGATGCAACAGGCGGTTTACAAATTACGCTGGATGCTAATAGTTTGTATGGTACTTACCCTGTTGGCCGTAAAATATTTATTAAATGTAAAGACCTTTGTATAAGCGATTATAATAAAACAATGATGCTGGGTGTAAAAGCTATTGTTGCCGGAAGCCCTTCGCTGGAAGGTATTCCAGCAAACCTAATAAGCAAGTATGTTGTTGGCGGTTCTTTAAACAATCCGGTAGTACCAAAAGTGGTAACTTTTGCCGATTTAGGTGGTACAAGTTCTACCAATATGCAAGACCCGTTAATTGGAACTTTAATTCAGTTGAACGATTACAGGTTTGCAACTCCAACAGGTACTTATTCTGATACGTCAGCTTACAAAAGCACCGTAAACAGAGATATTAATACATGCGGATCTCAAACGCTTATTATTCGTACCAGCGCCTATGCAAATTTTGCTGCAAGAACTGTGGCACCAGGCCGTGGCAGTGTGTTGGCCATTTATACTGTTTTTGGAAATACACGCCAGTTAATTATCAGAGATACAACTGATATCAGGTTTACTAGTCCTTATGCCTGCGCATTACCGCCGGGAACTTTATTTAATGAAGATTTTGAAGGCCATGCTGTAACAACTGCATTTCCTTATGTACCCGTTAACTTACCCGGTTGGAAAAATTTAGCACAAGCTGCCAGCGACGTGTGGACGGCAAGAACTTTTAGTGCAAACAAATATGCTTATATGAGTGGTTTTGGATCAGGTGCAAGTGCGGTAACTACCTGGCTGGTTACTCCGGGTATTGCATTAACAGGTACTATAAAAACCTTAACTTTTAAAACCTTACAAGGATTTATTTTAACATCAACTCCGGGCGGTACTAATGTAGAAGCAGGCTTAAAAGTACTTATTTCAACAAATTATACCGGTACAGGAAACCCATGGGCAGCAGGCGTTGTATGGACTGATCTTACCTCTCAGGCAGCACTTTCGCCAGGAAGTACAACCTCAAGTTTCCCGTCATCATTTACCAATTCGGGTAATGTAAACCTGAATGCTTACACAGGCACCATCTATGTTGCCTTCAGGTACGAAGGTGCTGATCCTGCAGGAACTGCAAGTGATAAAACATCGGCATGGGAAGTAGATGATGTTAAAGTAACAGGACTATAATTTATTAAGATAACACAAGCTGTCATATTTCAAAAGAATGTGACAGCTTCTGGCTTATTTCAGAATTGTTTATCGGGTGATATCACCTACAAATTTTCTTTATGAAAAAACTCTATTTTATAATTATTTTACTTGCTGTTTCTTTAGGTGGCTGGAGCCAATTACTTACAGAGCAGTTTCCATACACACCCGATGCGGTTTTAGGTTTATCAGCTCAAAGCCAGGCTGGCAGCAACCCCTGGTCAATAATCAACTCAGGAGATTCCATTCTGGTTGATGCCGCAAGCTTAACTTACGCTGGTCTAGCACCATCGGCAGGCAACAAAGTAAAATTTGACGGATCGGGAACTGATTATTACACCAATTTTGCTTCTCAAACTACCGGCTCTGTTTACCGGTCATTTATTTTAAATGTTTCTTCTTTGGGAACCCACACTACTACCGGTGGTTATTTTAACGGGTTTATCCAAAGCGCTTCCACTTCACTTTTTGGAGGAACTGTATGGACCAGGCTTAGTACAACTGCCGGAAGATATAATGTGGGTGTTTCAACAAGAAGCAATTCTACAGTAACCTGGCTGGCAGCGGATTTAACTCCGGGAATCCCGTGCTTTATAGTTGCCGCTTATGATATAAATGCGGGTGTTGGAGATGATGTTGCCCGTATATGGCTGAATACTGGCGCCATTGGTGCTGCAGAGCCTGCTGCTGATGCTACATCGGTACCAGGTACCGACCTGAGCAGTGTGGCCAGGGTATTTTTAAGGCAGGATAACACAAGTAATACACCATTTATAGAATTTGATGAACTGCGTGTGGGTACAACCTGGGTGCAGGTTACTCCATCAGGTGCAGCAAGCCCTACATTATCAGCAAGTGCACTAACCGCTTTTGGCAATGTTTGTTTAAACACAACAGCAGGCCCTAATTCATTTACAATAACAGGTACTACCCTTAACGCTACCAGTGTTACCGTTGGTGCTTTAGCTGGTTTTACATATTCTACTTCGGCCGGAGGAACTTATACAGCTACCTTAAGTTTAACACAACCGGGTGGTGCATACTCACAACAAATTTTTGTAAAATTTACCCCAACATTAGTACAATCATACAACGGTAATATTGCTGTTGGCGGTGGCGGCGCAACCGCAATAAATGTTGCAGCTACCGGTGCAGGTGTTAATACCATACCAACCGTAACAACCGGCGCAGCTAGTGCTATAACAGCTAATTCTGCAACTTTAGCAGGAACGATACCTGCAAATGGTTGCTCGGCCATAACCGCTTATGGTGTTGAATACAGCATAACAAATGGTTTCCCTAATGGCAGCGGAACACCCGTTGCATCAACCAACCTCGCTGGTATCAACTTCTCATCAAATGTTGCAGGCCTAAACCCGGGAGTTACTTATTACTACCATGCTTATGCAACCAATGCAGGTGGCACTGGTTATGGTACTCAACAACAATTCACCACGGTATCGGCACCTGCTTTATCAGCTTCGGCTTTAACAGGTTTTGGGAATGTATGTATCAACACAACAGCAGGCCCCAATTCATTTACTATTACAGGTACAAACCTTACTGCAGCCAATGTAACGGTTGGAGCTTTGACTGGTTTTACTTATTCAACGACTGTAGGCGGCACCTATACAACCACATTAAGTTTAACACAGCCGGGCGGTTCTTACTCACAACAAATATTTGTGCAGTTTATACCTACACTTGTTCAATCATACAATGGCAATATTGCTGTTGGAGGTGCTGGTGCAACTGCAATAAATGTTGCAGCAACAGGTGCCGGTGTAAATGCCGTACCAACTGTTACAACCGGCGCTGCATCAGCCATTACAACCAATGCTGCAACTTTAGCGGGTGGCATTCCTGCAAATGGTTGCAGTGCTGTAACTGCTTACGGTGTTGAGTACAGCACTACTTTAGGTTTTCCTAATGGCAGTGGCACACCTGTTGCTTCCACCAACCTGAGCGGTATAAATTTTTCTTCCAATGTTACAGGATTAAACCCCGGTACTGTTTATTATTATCATGCTTATGCTACCAATGCAGGCGGCACGGGTTATGGTAATGAACAAACTTTTACAACACTTTCACTTACACCAACATTAAACGCAACAGCACTTGCTGCATTTGGCAATGTTTGTTTAAATACAACAGCAGGGCCTAATTCATTTACTTTAAATGGATCGGCATTAAATAATACAAACATCAGTGTAGGGCCATTAACCGGCTTTACGTTTTCAACAACTGCCGGCGGAACTTATACAACTTCATTAAGTTTAACACAACCCGGTGCTACCTATACACAAGCAATCTTTGTAAGGTTCACACCAACGGCTGTACTATCTTATAATGGCAATATCCCGGTAAGCGGCGGCGGTGCAGCAGCTATTAATGTTGCAGCATCTGGTGCCGGTATCAATACCATTGCCACGGTTACAAGTGGCGCAGCTAGTGCCATCACTTCTATTTCTGCAACAGTTGCAGGTACCATTTCTTCAAATGGTTGCTCGGCTATTACTGCTTATGGCGTTGAGTACAGCACAACCAATGGTTTCCCTAACGGTAGCGGCACTGCGGTAGCTTCAACAAATCTTAGTGGAATTAATTTCTCATCAAACTTAACAGGCCTTGCACCAGCAACTATATATTATTACCATGCATACGCAACTAATAATGGTGGTACAGCTTATGGTACACAAGGAACATTTACAACAGCAACACCAACATTGGCCACATCGGCTTTAGCAGGTTTTGGTAATGTTTGCTTAAATACTGTTGCCGGTCCTAATTCGTTTACCATTACCGGTACATTCCTCACCACCGCTAACGTAACCGTTGCTGCTTTGGCAGGGTTTACTTATTCAACAACTGCAGGTGGTACTTATACTGCAACCCTAAGTTTAACACAACCAAGTGGAGCGTATTCACAACAAATATTTGTAAGGTTTACACCAACTGCAGTTCAATCTTACAATGGCAATATTGTTGTTAGTGGTGGTGGCGGTGCAACACAAAATGTTGCTGCAACTGGTGCAGGTGTTAATACTGCGCCTGCTGTAACCAGCGGTGCGGCAAGTGTAATTACACAAACTACAGCAACAGTAGCCGGCACAATTCCAGCAAACGGTTGTACGGCTGTAATTACTTATGGTATTGAGTTTAGCACTACCAATGGTTTTCCCAATGGAAGCGGAACACCGGTTACTTCAACCAATTTAACTGGTATTAATTTCAGTGCGTCACTTACCGGTTTGGCACCAGGCACTGTTTATTATTATAAAGCTTATGCAACTAATGCAGGAGGTACAACTTACGGTACACAAGGCTCGTTTATTACGGCTGCGCCGGTATTAACAGCAACGCCGCTTACAGCATTTGGTACAATCTGTATCAACTCAAGTGCGGGCCCTAATTCATTTGTAATTAACAGTAACGCAGTTACTGCAGCTAATATTAATGTTGGGCCTTTAAATGGTTATACGTTCTCAACAACCGCAACAGGTACATACACTGCTTCATTAAGTATTGTACATGCAGCCGGGGCATTTACACAAACTGTTTTTGTGAAGTTTACGCCAACAGCAGTACAACCTTATAATGGCAATATACCAGTTAGCGGCGGCGGTGCACCAATTACTATTAACGTTTTTGCAAGTGGCAGCGGTACAAATACTGTTGGAACAGTTGTTACCGGAAACGCAACTGTCATTAATCCAAATACGGTGATGTTGAACGGTTCTATTACCAGCATTGGTTGTAGCCCGGTCACTACTTATGGTTTTGAATACAGCGGCATCAGTGGCCTGGCAAATGGCCTTGGTACTAAAGTAAATGCAACCAATTTAAATGCAGGCATATTTTCTGCAACGATAAACAGATTGGTGCAGGGAGGTAAATATTATTACAAAGCATTCGCTATAAATAATGGCGGCATATCTTATGGTACTGAGTTACCTTTTACTATGAGCAACATACCAGGTGGTTTTGTAATTTATAATAACCCGGTTCAGCGTGGTACAAACCTGCATTACACTTACAAGGGTATTAAGCCGGGCCATTACCAGGTACAGATCATAAACAGCCTGGGCCAATCGGTTTTACAGCACGAGTTGATCATCCCTGTTAATTTTATTGATGATAATTTTATTGTGCCAGGTAGTATAACACCAGGTGTTTACAGCCTGCGTATTACAAGCCCCGATTTTAGGGATGATAAGATGTTTATGATAAGGTAATTTGAGTAAAGAACGATGATATAAACAAAGGCTTCCCAGGTGGAAGCCTTTGTTATTTTGAAAACCCGGTGTCAGAATTTTATTGATACGGCACATTAAAGTGCCATGCTGACAGCAAATACCAATTGGTACTATGTTTGCACCTTGCCCATAAAATATTAAATTATGCAAAAAGGAAGTATACGGGTACAAACGGAGAACATTTTCCCCATCATCAAGAAATTTTTATACAGCGAACATGACATTTTTATACGTGAACTTGTCAGTAATGCTGTTGATGCCAACCAGAAACTAAAAACGCTTTCTTCAATAGGCGAGGCAAAAGGGGAATTAGGGGAACTGCGGATTGATATTAAAATTGATAAAGATAAAAAGACGTTAACCATAGCTGACACCGGTCTTGGTATGACGGAAGAGGAAGTTGATAAATACCTGAACCAGGTTGCTTTTAGCGGGGCTGAAGAATTTCTTGAAAAATATAAAGGGCAGAATGAAGCGAACATTATCGGGCATTTTGGCCTCGGCTTTTACAGCTCTTTTATGGTGAGTGATAAAGTGGAAGTGATAAGTAAAAGTTTTAAAGAAGGTAGTAAGGCTGTAAGATGGGAATGCGATGGAAGCCCGGAATTTACACTAGAAGAAGTTGAAAAGGAAAGTCGTGGTACTGATATTGTGCTGCACCTGAATGCTGAAAGTGAAGAATTTTTAGAGCCATCAAGGATAAACACTGTGTTGGAAAAATTCTGTCGCTTTTTACCGATTCCTATCTTTTTTGAAGACAAGCAGATCAATAACCCTACACCGGCCTGGACAAAAAAACCTTCTGAATTAACAGACGAAGATTACCAGAATTTTTATAAAGAATTATATCCCTTTGGCGAAGCGCCTTTGTTCTGGATACATCTGAATGTAGATTATCCGTTTAACCTTACCGGTATTTTATATTTTCCGAAAATTAAGCAGAGTTACGAGGTACAAAAAGATAAGATTCAATTATACAGCAACCAGGTTTTTGTAACGGATGAAGTAAAGGATATTGTGCCGGAATTTTTAATGCTGATGCATGGTGTAATTGATAGTCCAGATATACCGCTGAACGTAAGCCGCAGTTATTTACAGGGCGATCCGAATGTGCGTAAGATCAATTCGCATATCACTAAAAAAGTGGCCGACAAATTAGAAGAGATATTTAAAAACGACCGTAAGCAGTTTGAAGAAAAATGGGAAAGTCTTGGTTTGTTTGTGAAGTACGGCATGATGACTGATGATAAGTTTTTAGAGAAGGCAAATAAATTCCATATTCTACAGGCCTCCCCAAACCCCTCCGAAGGAGGGGCTTCAGACTCTGACGGTGCCGGGAAATTTTATACGCTAGAAGAACTAAGGCTTGCTACAGAAACACTACAGAAAAACAAGGATGGTAAACTAGTTATTCTTTACACCACCAACCCGGTGCAGCAGGATGCATACATACAACAGGCTGCGGCAAAAGGTTATATAGTTGTAAAGCTGGAAACCATTATTGACAATGGTTTTTTAAACCAGATGGAAATGAAATGGGAGAACGTACAGTTTGTGCGTGTTGACAGTGATATTGTTGATAATTTAATTGATAAGCAGGAGGGAGGCGATAGTGTGTTGAGCAAGGATGATGAAGCAAAACTAAAAGAACTTTTTTCAGTTAAAAATCCTGAAATAAATGTATCGGTGGAAGTTAAAGGATTAAGTGCTGATGCACCGCCAGTTGTGGCCACCAGGCCTGAGTTTATGCGTCGTATGAAAGATATGGCGGCCATGCAGGGTGGTATGGGTGCGTTTTATGCAAATATGCCCGATGAAGTTACATTGACTGTAAATGGTAATCATGCTATTTACAAAACGGTATTAGCTGAAGCCGAAACAGCAAAGCAGGAAAAGCTGGTGCATAATCTAGCAGACCTTGCCTTGCTTTCGCAGGGGCTATTGAAAGGCAACAGTTTAACCAGTTTTATAAATAGGAGTGTGGAGTTGATGGGGTAAATGTCTGGCCACTAAGCTGATTTTTTATTTTAAAAGCATTTAGTATTTCTAAATGCTTTTAAAATTTACGGTTGTATGTAGTGGCCTGACAGCTTCAACCCTTATTTATTTTCAAGAATACATGCCTCCAGGTACTTCATTTTTTTGATGTACCAGGTTTCTTTATAACCTGCCTTTAAAAATAGTTCTTTGTGCAACGGGTTTACATAAATGATGCTGATTTCACGGGGGTTATTTTGTAAACTTTTTAAAATATTATTTACAACGCCACTCATAATAATTTCATCAAAGGGATTGAATAAAAAAATGCAATCTACATCATCAGGTATCTCAAAATAAAATGCATCGTTGTTGATTATCTTATAATCAAGTTCTGGAATTTTTTGCTTCGTACTTTCAAGATTTTCTTTTGCGGCTTCGCACAGGTCTCTTGCAAAATCAAGTCCGGTAACTTTTTTAAAACCCTGATGAGCAGCTACACACAAGGCACGGCCTTTGCCGCAACCGATATCTAAAAAGTGGTTTAGGGGTTTAGAGTTTAGGAGTGTAGATGTATTTAATTGCTTAAAAGCTTCTTCAAGTAATGTATAGCTTACCGGCATGTAAATGGTGGCGTGCGAAATATCTATACCCTGTTTTTCCAGTTTAAATAACTCATCTGCACCTGTTGTATTAATTCCGTATTTTTTTTCACCGGCAATTTCCTGTCTTATCATTATCCAGGCAATCTTTATGTTCCAGTTGATGAAAAGGAAGTAAAAATATTTTATGTAGGTGAAGAATTTCATCATTCGCTGCTGCGCAGGTCAATCACTTTTAACTGTAAACTGATATTGCCGTTCCATTCATTTTCATCTAACGTAAAAACAATATCAACAGGCTTTTTAAGCAGGTCAAATTTTTCGGCCAGGTTAAAACCAATGCCGGTAAAAGAAAGCTTGTCTTGCTTTACCACAAAACGTAAATGCAGTTCCTTAACAATTTTGGAATAGCCGGTATCCTGTACATTTTTTGCAATAAAAACCGGCCGCATGTTTTCGGGGCCAAAGGGTTCCATTTGGCAAATGATATTGTAAAAATTCTGCGTTAAATCTGCAAATGAAATTTCAGTTTCAATGATGATCTCGGGAATTAACAGATGCGCTGGTATGGAAGCTGCAACTGTTTTTTCAAACTTATCGGTAAAGGCTGCCACGTTTTCCGGCAGCAATGAAAGACCGGCTGCTGCAAAATGCCCTCCATAGCCTAACAGGTATTCTCTGCAGGCATGTATTGCCTCATATAAATTAAAACCGGGCACACTCCTGGCACTTCCTGTTGCAATGCCGCTGCTTTCGGTAAGCACAACGGTTGGCCTGTAGTAAGTTTCAATCAACCTGCTGGCAACAATGCCTACGACGCCTTTATGCCAATGGTCTTTAAAAACAACCGTGGTCTTTTTATTTTGAAGTGCAGTATCAGTATTAATGATCTCAAGTGCTTCGGCTGTTATGCTGCTGTCTGCTTCTTTGCGGTCGGTATTATCGCTATGCAGCATCTCAGCATATTCCAGCGCTTTCGTGTAATCATCTTCAATAAATAATTGTACTGCTTTTTTTGCATCATCCATACGGCCGGCGGCATTTACCCTGGGTGCAATTACAAACACCACATTATTTATTGATAATTTTTTTTGTATACCACCTAAAAATATCAGGGCTTTTATACCGGGATTGGGATTGCTGTTTATTTTTTCCAGACCATAGTAAGCAAGTATTCTGTTCTCGTCGGTCATGGGTACAATATCTGCAGCAATAGCGGTAGCTACCAGGTCCAGGTAACAGAGATAATGCTCTTCATCAATATTAAGTTCTGTTGCCAATGCCGTTATTAACTTAAAGCCAACTCCGCAGCCACAAAGTTCTTTGTAAGGGTAATTACAATCTTTTTGTTTGGGGTTGAGGATAGCAACTGCAGGCGGAATTACTTCATCGGGTAAATGATGATCGCAAACTATAAAATCAATGTTTATCTCTTTTGCGTACTTAATTAAGTCAAAAGATTTAATACCGCAATCCAAAGAAATAATTAATGAAAAATCATTTTCTTTTGCAAAATCAATTCCCATTTTACTTACTCCATAACCCTCACGATAGCGATGCGGAATGTAAAAATCCAATAAAGAGGGTTCATAAATTTTACACAGGAATTTAAACATACAGGCAACAGAAGTGGTACCATCTACATCATAATCGCCAAACACCAATATCTTTTCATTTTTTTCAAAGGCAGCCAGGATGCGGCTTACCGCTTTGTCCATATCTTTCATCAGCCAGGGATCGTGCAGGGCGCTTAATTGTGGCCGGAAGTATTGTTTCGCTGTTTCAAAACTATCAAAGCCCCGCTGTACAAGAATACCACATAAGGCAGCATTTATTTTCAGTGATTGCTGTAAGATAGCAGTCTTACCAGTATCGGCCTCTAATATTTTCCATCTTTTGTCCATATTAATATTTCCTGTCGGTAGTGTAGCGCACCAATTCTTCCAGCACTTCTTTTACGGGGTTTTCGGGAAAGCTGTTTAAAATAGCAAGGGCTTCATCGCGGTAAATATTCATTTTATCCGCTGCATATTTTATTCCACCTGCATCAACAACTGCATCAATCACAAATTTTACCTTTTTGGGTACTTTGTTTTCATTTTTGATGATGTAAATGAGTTTTCTTTTTAAAACGGCATCAATATTATTCAATGTGTAAATAAGGGGCAGCGTTAGTTTTTTTTCTTTTATATCATTACCTGTAGGTTTGCCAATATCGTCTTTTCCATAATCAAAAAGGTCGTCTTTAATTTGAAAAGCCACCCCTACTTTTTCACCAAAAACTTTCATGGCAGCAGTCACTTCTTCATTTTTGCTGGTGCTGTATGCACCAACAGCGCAAGCAGATGAGAGAAGCGATGCGGTCTTATTTCGTATTATTTCAAAATAAATTCCTTCATCCAGATTTAGTTTACGGGTTTTTTGCAGTTGCAGTAATTCGCCCTCGCTCATTTGTCTTACCGCATCTGACAAAATGTGTAAATGCCTGAAATCGTTATTAGATGTTGCCAAAAGTAATCCCTTTGAAAGCAAGTAATCGCCTACCAGTACCGCAATTTTTTTATTCCACAATGCATTAATAGAGAAGAAACTACGTCTTTCAAGTGAGTCATCTACCACATCATCATGTACCAAAGTAGCTGTGTGTAAAAGCTCTACCAATGCTGCTGCCCGGTAAGTACTTTCATTTATTTCGCCATGTAATTTGGCACTTAATAAAACAAACATAGGCCTTAACTGCTTGCCCTTACGCTTTATGATATATTTCATAATCGTATCTAGTAAAAGAGTTTCACTTTTACTTGCTTCGGCAAATTTTTTTTCAAAAATTTTAAGTTCGGCTCCTATTATTTTATTAACAAAATCCATAATCTACAACCAGAATAAGGTTCAATATTTTGAAAAGCCGCTGTATTTTAATTTATACGCAACGAAAGTACTAATATCCGTGTCTATATAATAAATTATCGCAAAAAACACATATAGTCAATTAAATAATAAAATACTTTGAAAATTAGGCTGTATGTAATATTTTTGCCGTAATATTAACAAATACGCATTGAAAATTTTCTTAATCAACACATTATGAGCAAAACTTACAGGTTCTTATTAGGGATGTTATTTTTAACACTAACAACTGCTGTGGGTGCACAGGTTGGAGGTGCTGGGAGTGTATACGACTCTTCAGTAATATCTAAAAAAAGAATGAATCAGCAAAACCAATTTTGGGAAGGTTCTTACAACTTTCCCGCAAAGCCACGTAATATGTGGGAAATTGGAGCATCAATTGGAATGTTTACCGTAAGCAGCGATGTTTCGGTTACTCCTTTCACATTCCCAAACTTTGAAGCACATATACGTAAGGCTTTCGGTTACGTATTCTCTCTGCGTCTTCAGTACCTGAATGCAAAGGGCCAAGGTATTAACTACAATGAAGCTGAAAACTACTTAAAAAATGCTGCCTGGAATAGAAATCTACCGGCAGGCCAACGTTATTTCTCTCCTGATGCATTAAAAAATGCATACACAACCGGCCGTACTGTTTTTACAGACAACCAGGGTAACGAAAAAGCAACCAATGATGTTGTTTATTACAATTATCAAACAAGATTGCAGGATCTTGGCTTGCAGGGAATAGTTACTTTAAACAATATCCGTTTTCATAAACAAAAAACAGGTATTGTGCTATATGCAGGTCTTGGTATTGGTGTAACTGCTTTCCAGGTAAAAGTGAATGCATTAGATGCTGCAGGCAACAACTACAATCCTTTGTTTAAAAGTGTTTATGCCAAATATGGCCCGGGTACTTACAAACAACGTAAAGATATCCTGAAAGATTTGAAAGCAGGTATGGATAAAACTTATGAAACTGCTGCGGAAAATGAAAATTCCCGCAGGCCGGTGATGGGTGATAAAACCCTGAAGCCATCTGGTACTATATTAGCAGGTGTTGCTATCAAGCTTGGCAAAAGGGTTAACCTGGCTATAGAAAACAGGTGGACGCTTGTAAAAACTGATCTTTTAGATGGTCAACGCTGGCAGGAACATGCATGGGGCGATGCTTCTTTAACCCGTGATTTTGATTCATATAACTACGCTTCTATTGGTTTGAATGTAAACCTGGGTGGAAGGGCTGTAGAGCCATTATGGTGGATCAATCCATTGGATTATGCATATGATGAGTTACGTAATCACCGCAATGTTAAAATACCTAAAAACGATTGTAACGATGCTGATGGTGATGGTGTTTGCGATCATTTAGACAGAGAGCCAAATACACCTGCAGGTTGCCCGGTTGATACACACGGTGTAACAAGAGATACAGATGGTGATGGTGTTCCAGATTGTAAGGATAAGCAATTGATCACTCCTACAGAGTGTCAACCTGTTAATGCGGATGGTGTTGGTAAATGCCCTGATCCTGAGTGCTGCAAAAATCCGGTTCCTCCTGTAGATCCTGTTGCTCAATGCCCTTGCGATTACCCAACGTTGATTTATAAAGGCAATACAAGTGGTTTATCAAACGATAACAGAAATATGCTGGCTACAGTAGCTGCCAAAATGAAGGCTAATCCTACTTGTAGCATAACAATCAATGGGTATCCTGAAACCTCTAAAGCTTCTCAGGCTAATTGCCAGAAAAGATTAGAGACTATCAAAATATACCTGATTGAGAAAGAAGGTATCAGTGCAGACAGGATTAATACCAATTGTGTTTTACCGGTTGACGGTAACCCGGTTGGAGATAAGAATTCTGTAGATATCAAATGTAATTAATACAAAATGATCTTATACAGCAGCCCTCCGGTTTTCCGGAGGGCTGTTTTTTTGCCTTGAAATGGTTCTTTATCAAATGATTAACGCAGTTTGTTTTACAATCCGGATATTTAAAAGCATTTTTGACTTATTTACGTTAATTTTGCGTCCTTTATGAGATTATTTAAACTATTATTGGCTCCTGCTTTTTTACTGATTTTGGTAACCACATCTTGTAACAAATACAACAAGGTTACCAAAAGCAAAGACTATGATTACAAACTGAAAATGGCCGACCAGTATTTTAGTAAAGGCAAGTATAAAATTGCTCAGGAATTGTATGAAGAACTTTTTCCTGTTTTTAAAGGCACTATTAAATTTGAAGAATTATATTTTAAAGATGCATATTGCTTTTACTACATGAAAAGCTATGCAGATGCAGAAAATCTCTTTAAAGGATTTCTGGAGGTTTTTCCGAACAGTGTAAAGGCAGAGGAAGTAGACTACATGCGTTCCTATTGTTTTTACAAGCAATCGCCCAAACTGGAGCTGGAGCAGGTAAATACCGTAAAGGCAATGGGTATGATGCAGACTTTTATCAACACCCATCCGGGTTCGCAAAGAAATAAAGAAGCATCAGAAATTATTGATAAATGCAGGGCAAAACTGGAACAAAAAGAATACAGGGCTGCTGAATTGTATTACAATATGAGCCAATTTCGTGCCGCCGCAATTGCGTTTACCAATTTAACCAATAACTATCCCGAATCAGCTACAGGCGAAGAATATAAGCTGAAAACGGTTAAAGCATATTATAAATTCGCAAAACTGAGTTACGAGGATAAGCAGATAGAGCGCTTTGAAAAAGTAATTACCGAATACCAGGATTTTGTAGACCGTTATCCCGAAAGCAAATTATTAAAAGAAGCAGAAAGCTTCAGTAAACAAAGTGAAAACAACATTAAAGCTATAAAATATGAGCAAACTCAGACGGCAGCTAAGCGCTAACACAAGCAGCGTTGTAGAACCCAAAAAATTATCTGATATTAAGGAAAAAACAGGTAACCTGTATGAATCTATTGCCATTATTGCAAAAAGGGCAAACCAGATCAACATTACTTTAAAGGAAGAACTGCATAATAAACTGGAAGAGTTTGCAAGCCACACCGACAGCCTCGAAGAGATTCATGAAAACAAAGAGCAGATCGAGATTTCAAAAGCTTATGAGCGTATGCCCAATCCGGCTTTACTGGCTACCCAGGAGTTTATGGAAGACAAAGTTTATTTCCGCAGAAACGACGAAGACTTATTCAGTTAAGCCACAGCAATTATTTAGCATCTTATTTAGTTAAGAAGTCATAATTTTAACCCCACAATCATTAAAACTGTTGTGGGGATTTTTATGTTGCAGAACAAAAAAATATTATTGGGCGTTACAGGCAGTATTGCAGCATATAAAACCGCTGTTTTAACCCGCCTGCTTGTAAAGGCAGGGGCAGAAGTAAAGATTATTATGACCAACGCCGCAAAAGATTTTGTAACCCCGCTTTCCTTATCAACACTTTCAAAAAATCCGGTATTGGCCGATCTTACAGAGAACGATTCCTGGGCCAATCATGTAATGCTTGGTCGCTGGGCAGATGTGATGCTGATAGCACCGCTAAGCTGCAATACATTGGCTAAAATGGCTACAGGTTTGTGTGATAATTTATTGATGGCCGTTTATCTTTCGGCTACTTGCCCGGTGGTTGTTGCGCCCGCCATGGATGAAGATATGTGGCACCATAGCACAACAAAAAAAAATCTTGATACTTTAAATGCCAATGGAAACTTTGTGTTAGCTGTTGAAAACGGCGAGCTTGCAAGTGGACTAGTTGGCGAAGGAAGAATGACAGAGCCTGAAACCATTGTAAATTGGCTAAACAATTTTTTTTTGCAAGAAAATGAATTAAAAGGAAAGAAAATTTTAATAACCGCTGGGCCAACTTATGAAAAAATAGATCCGGTTCGTTTTATTGGTAATCATTCTTCTGGTAAAATGGGCATTGCCCTTGCGGAGGAAATGCAACAACGCGGTGCTGATGTAACCCTTGTGTTGGGTCCTTCAAACATTAAAGTAAATGGGAGTATCAAAGTAATTCATGTAACATCGGCCGCCGAAATGCTGGATGCATGTGAAGGCCGGTTTAGCCATACAGATATTGCTATCATGAGTGCTGCTGTTGCAGACTATACTCCTGTGCATCCTGCTAAAGAAAAAATTAAAAAGACAGAAAATGAATTTACAATTCCACTAACCAAAACAACCGATATATTAAAAACACTGGGAGGCCTTAAAACCAGTAACCAGGTTTTGGTAGGTTTTGCATTAGAAACTAATAATGAAAAAGAAAATGCCCTGCAAAAACTGCAATCAAAAAATGCAGATATGATTGTGCTGAACTCCTTACAGGATGCCGGCGCTGGTTTTGGGCTTGATACTAACAAAATCACTATTTTTGATAAAACAGGTAAGGCGTATCCATTTGACATCAAATCAAAAAAAGAAGTAGCTAAGGATATTGTAAATACCATCATTCAACAATTTTATGCTAAAAATTAATTTACTCCTTGTACTGGCTTTTATGGTTAAAATTTCTGCAGCGCAGGAATTAAAAGCCAACATTACCGTAGTAAGCAACCAAGTGACTAATAATGTAAATCAAAATGTGTTTCGTACCCTTCAAACGGCATTGAACTCGTTTATAAATACCCGTAAATGGACATCGGATAATTATACACCAAATGAACGCATTGAATGCAATTTTTTACTTATCCTGCAATCAACCGCCGATTTAAATGTTTATAATGCATCACTCACCATACAGGCTGCCAGGCCGGTTTTTAATACAAGTTACCTGTCGCCGATTATTAATTTTAAAGACGACAATATCATTTTTAAATATGTTGAATTTCAGGTTCTGGAGTTTAACGACAACCGTGTTTCCGGTTCCGATGCATTGGTTTCAAACTTAACCGCCATTATAGCCTATTATGCCAACATGGTAATTGCTTTTGATTATGCATCCTTTTCGCCACGTGGTGGCGATCTGTATTTTACAAAGGCACAGAATATTGTAAACAATGCGCCAGATGGCAGAGGCATTTCGGGCTGGAAGGCTTTTGACGGGGTGAGAAACCGTTACTGGCTGGTTGAAAATATGATGAACAGCCGCTATACCATCATGCAAGATGTTTATTACAATTACTACCGTTTAGGAATGGATAAATTATATGAAGATGAAAATGCTGCAAGGGCAGAAGTGATGAATGTACTGAACCTGCTGAGTAATTTCATCAACGATAATCCCAATAAAATGATCAGCCAGTTTTTTTTCCAGGGAAAAGCAACTGAACTGATAAAAGTATTTTCAAAAGCACCACCACAGGATAAGGCAAGGGTATCTGAAATTTTGCAACGTTTGGATATAACCAATGCATCCAGGTATAAAGATGAATTGAAATGATAAGGATATTATTCCTGCTGGCTGGGTTGGCTTTGGCCGCCTCCTGTAACAATAAGGACAAAATACCCGATGGTATTTTAAAGCCTGAGAAAATGCAGGCTGTTTTGTGGGATGTAATAAAGGCCGATGTATTTACAGCTGAATTTATTAAGAAAGATTCTGCCAAAAATGCTGCCGCCGAAAATTTAAAGCTGCAACAACAAATATTTGCCATACACAAAATAAGCAAAGCACATTTTTATAATAGTTACGACTATTACAAATTGAATACGACTATTTTTAAACAAATTGTTGATAGCATGGTTGCACAAGCAGAACGAAAAAAGACCTTCAACACAAATACTTTCAACACTAAATCCCTGCAGGCAGAATAGCATGAATAAAGTATACAAAAATGCTGCAGATGCAGTGGCTGATATTAATGATGGAGCCGTTATTATGCTGGGTGGTTTCGGCTTATGCGGCATTCCTGAAAACAGTATTACAGCGTTAGTCAGCAAAGCACCCAAAAATCTTACCTGCATTAGTAATAATGCCGGTGTAGATGATTTTGGAATAGGGTTGATGCTGCGGCAAAAGCAGGTAATAAAGATGGTATCATCATACGTAGGCGAAAATGCAGAATTTGAAAGGCAATTATTAAGTGGCGAACTGGAAGTGGAATTGATACCACAGGGAACACTGGCTACAAGGTGCATGGCTGCAGGTTATGGTATGCCTGCCATATTTACCCCCGCAGGCGTAGGTACCGAAGTTGCAGATGGAAAAGAAACAAGGATATTTAACGGCAAAGAATATTTAATGGAGTATGCTTTTGATGCCGACTTCGCCATTGTAAAAGCCTGGAAGGGCGATACCGATGGTAATCTTATTTACAAAGACACTGCACGTAATTTTAATCCGCTGATGGCGATGGCTGGTAAAATAACCATTGCCGAAGTAGAAGAACTGGTGCAGCCGGGAGAATTGGATCCCAATCATATTCATACACCCGGTATTTATGTGCATCGGATATTTGAGGGGAAAGATTATGAGAAAAGGATTGAGCAGAGAACTGTAAAAAAATTAGCTGATTAGCTAATTTTTTAAATTCAAACAGCATTCAATTAAATAAAAAATTTTTCGTTGGGGAAATTAGCACATTAGCACATCAGCAAATTATCACATTAACTTCTATGTTATCAAAAGAACAAATAGCACAACGCATTGCAAAAGAACTTAAAGACGGTTACTATGTTAACCTTGGCATTGGCATACCAACACTGGTTGCAAATTACATTCCTGCGGGAATAAATGTTGTATTGCAGAGTGAGAATGGTTTACTAGGCATGGGGCCTTTTCCTGAAGCAGGAAAAGAAGATGCCGACCTGATAAATGCCGGTAAACAAACCATTACCACCTTACCCGGCTCCGCCTTTTTTGACAGCGCCATGAGCTTTGGAATGATACGTGCCGGCAAGGTTGACCTTACCGTGCTGGGTGCCATGGAAGTGAGTGAGAACGGTGATATTGCCAACTGGAAAATACCCGGCAAAATGGTAAAAGGCATGGGCGGCGCTATGGACCTGGTGGCCAGCGCCAAAAATATTATAGTTGCCATGATGCACACCAACCCCCAAGGGGAAAGTAAATTATTACCCGCCTGCACCTTACCGCTTACCGGTAAAAAATGTATTAAAAAAATTGTAACAGAACTGGCCGTGCTGGATGTTACTGCGGATGGTTTTAAATTATTGGAACGGGCACCTGGAGTTACCGTTGAAGAAATTGTTGCTAAAACTGCGGGGAAGTTGATTGTTGAAGGGGAGATACCGGAGATGCAGTTAGCCTGACCTGCAAATTATTTTATACCTGTATAACCGTCAGGGTAGGAGAGAGATTGCGCAATTTCAAAATTCTTTATCTAAGAAATTACTATTATTTTAAACGAAAGTTCATCATTATTTGAACGAAGGATGAATGTAGGATTGACCCATGTATACAGGCATTACCCTAACGTAAACAGGGCGTTAATATTGCGTTAGCAAGAGTTTGCATGCAATATACCCAGGCTTATTCCACCGGCAAGTGGCGACAGTAATTGGTAGCAAAAAAATAATTAAATTTGCTACCAGATAAATTTGCATTTTCTGATGAGCTTTATGATTTTGTTTAAAAAAATATTTTCATTTTTTTTGTTTTGTGTTTTTTGTTTCGTTACAAAAGCCCAAACTAAGGAAAGCAATACCTGGTATTTTGGTTTTAATGCCGGGCTTAATTTTAATGTAACTCCATCGCAACCTTTAACAAACGGAGCTTTATATTCGCAGGAAGGCTGTGCAAGTATTTGCAATAAAAGAGGGCAATTACTTTTTTATACAAATGGCGTAACTGTTTATAACAAAAACCACACTACAATGCCCAATGGCACCGGTTTGTATGGTGATAATTCTTCTACGCAATCAGCTATCATCATTCCTAACCCGGGAGATACAAACCTGTATTATATTTTTACTGCAGATTGTTCTGAAAATAATTTTGTTAAAGGTTATAATTTTTCTGTTGTGGATATGCGGCTCAACGGAGGACTTGGTGATTTAACTTCTCAGAAAAACGTAAACCTTTACAGCCCCTCTACTGAAAGGCTTACTGCTGTTAAAGCCGCCAACGGTATTGATTACTGGGTTATCACCAAAGGGTTTGATAACAACAGGTTCAGCGTTTATAAAGTTGATTGCAACGGTATCAATTTAACACCGGTAGTATCTGATGTGGGAACGAGACATATCAATGATCCTTCTTTCTTTTCCGGAACAGGGCAATTAAAAGCATCGCCCGATGGTAAGAAATTATGTGTTGCCATAACAGGTCCGCCAAATGCACTGGCCGAACTTTTTGATTTTGACAATAATACAGGCGTACTTTCTAACCCGATTGATTTAACAGGGTATGTTCCCGGCTTTGTATATATCTATGGAATTGAGTTTTCTCCAAACGGTAAGCTTCTGTATGTTTCAACAGCATTGGGCCAGACAATTAATCAATACGACATTACTTCAGGCAACCAGGCATCAATCAATGCATCAAAATTTATTCTTAGTACGGGGACATTATATCCTGTAGGTTTACAAATCGCTCCTGATAGAAAAATTTACATTGCGTCTAATTTGGAACCTGCCATCAGCGTAATTAACAACCCGGATGTTTATGGTGCAGGGTGTAACCTCTCTCTGGGTTCAGTAAATCTTGGAGGTAAGTTTTGCGGCACAAGCCTTCCTTCGTACATCTCCAGTTTTTTCGACAGCACTAGGCATATTGATTTTACCAGCTCATTTATTAATTGCCGTACACAATTCAATGGCATTACCAACCGGGCTGGTAACCTTACCTGGGACTGGGATTTTGGCGATGGTACTTTCGGCAGCGGACAAACAGTTGATCATTCATACAGGCAGGTTGGCACTTATAATGTTATTTTAAAAGTGAGCAGTTCGGCAGCCTGTAATTTAACAGTAAGTGATACTGTTTCCCATCCCATCACTATTAATAATGTGCTTGCTGTTGATTACTACCACAACGCTGCCTGTGTTAATGATGCAGTTCAGTTTAACGATAATACCGTGTTAACTGCCGGTAATATTATATCCCGTACCTGGGATTTCGGTGATGGCTCCCCTACTACAAATGCATTGAACCCGGTGCATACTTTCACCAATGCGGGTGTGTATAACGTAAAACTGCTGATATCTACTATCGGTGTTTGCAATGCCGATAGTATGATAAAACAGGTTTATATTGATACAAGACCAACAACTGTTTTTACACCTGCCAATGGATGTATGAATGTGCCCCTTCAATTCAATGATAACTCTGTAAATACCACAGGTGGCGTGGGTTACTGGAAATGGGATTTTGGCGATGGTAATTCGTCTGTTTTAAAAGATCCGCTGCACAGTTACAGCAATTATGGAAATTACAGCGTGCAGTTACAGGTAACTTCTGCACATGGTTGTGCGGCAGCGTCGGTATTAATGCCGGTAGTTATTGAAAGTAATCCTGTTGTTGTTTTTGATTACCAGTATCCATGTCTTGATAAGATAACGCTGTTCAGCAATTCATCTTCCAACAGCTTTGGAAATATTATCAGCAATACCTGGGATTTTGGTGATAATGGCGGCTCTGCTTTGGTTAACCCTTCACACCAATATACAGCTGCTGGTATTTACAATGTAAGTCTTGCCGTGGCAACCCAAAATGGTTGCAGTAGCACGCTTGTTAAACCGGTTGATATTGGATTACCTGCTGCCAACGCAGGACCCGATGTGAGTATTACTGCCAATCAGCCATATCAGATGCAGGGGAGTGGTGGCGGCAGTGGAACTTATTTATGGTCGCCTGCTACAGGCTTAAGTGATGCAACCATTGCCAATCCTGTTGTACGTTTATCAAACGATCAGAGATTTACTTTAACAACTACCACTGCCGGTGGCTGTATTGCCACCGATGATGTTTTTATAAAAATCGTTGCTGACCTGGATGTTTATGTACCATCAGCATTTGCGCCAAAGGGAAATGCCGGCAACAGTATACTTATTCCCTATCCGGTAGGCATACTACAACTGAACTATTTCAGAGTTTATAACCGGTATGGCCAACTGGTTTACAGCACTGCTCAAACCGGTACCGGATGGGATGGAAAGGTTAATGGAACCCTGCAACCCGTTGGTACTTATGTGTGGGTACTGCAGGCCATCAATACGCTTGGGCGAACGATTAATAAAAGCGGTAGCACTGTATTGTTGCAGTGATGAATGTGATCAACGGTATTTTAAATTGCTTTTTATTACAGTCTTCGTTTTTTGAAATGGAGGCATAAGAGTATAAAAATAAAAGTAAGTTCACGCTTTTTGAATCCGGATGCAGTCCGGTGGATTTAATTGGCATCAAGTCATCCTATCGGAAGACTTGCACCAGATGAGTGATATTGCAGAGTGAGAATGATTTACTGGGTATGGGGCCTTTTGCTGAAGCAGGGAAAGAAGATGCCGACCTTATAAACGCCGGCAAACAAATCATTACAACCTTTCAAGGCTCTGATTTTTTTGACAGTGCCATGAGCTTTGGAATGGTACGTGCCGGCAAGGTTGACCTTACCGTGCTGGGTGCCATGGAAGTGAGTGAGAACGGTGATATTGCCAACTGGAAAATACCCGGCAAAATGGTAAAAGGCATGGGCGGCGCTATGGACCTGGTGGTTAGTGCCAAAAATATTACTGTGGCCATGACGCACACCAACCCCAAAGGCGAAAGCAAATTATTACCCGCCTGCACCTTACCGCTTACCGGTAAAAAATGTATTAAAAAAATTGTAACCGAACTGGCGGTGCTGGATGTTACTGCGGATGGTTTTAAATTATTAGAACGGGCACTCGGTGTGAGTGTTGAAGAAATTATTGCTAAAACTGCCGGTAAGTTGGTTGTTGAGGGGGAGATAAAGGAGATGCAGTTTGATTAGATTTTTAAATGTCAGCCGGAACTACAGATGCCATGTTGCTGATGTGATGTTAATGTTACATCGTGCTACCCTTTTTTTGCATCAAATATTACCAAGGCTTCTTCGTAATCTTTTTTTGTTTTAATTGGCTTGATGTTCATTTTAATTTATTGTAACTGTATAACAACTGCTCCAGAAGGTAAAGGCTTTTCATCTAAATATTCTTTTACCATTGCAGTCAACTTTGTCAACTCCTCATAGTTATTTATACGTGCCGATAACACAAAAACAGTGAGCGTATATTTGTTTAAATTTTGTTGATACCGTAAATTTTCATCAAAAGTCAGCAGGGCATCAAAATTATCTTCAATCAATAATTTCAGAAGTTCACCATTTTTTATTCCATTTCAGTTCTTGTCACGAACGGTGTAAATCTCATACTCATGGAAATTAACCTTAAGGCGCTTAGGTAAATTTTCATCAAGCAACAGTTTCATACAATTGGTCTGAACTTTTTGTATTCAACAGCCTGCTGGCCCAATCTAATAATGCAATGGCTTGCTCTTTGGATACGCTGGGGAAATCGTCTAAAAACTGGTTAAGAGATATGCCAGCTTCAAGATGGTCAAATAAAGTTTCAACTGGAACACGTGTACCTTTAAAAACAGTTTATCCACCCAAAATCTCTTTATCAATTGTTATAAGCTCTCTAATGTTCATATAATAAAATTACAAAGAAAAGTCCACATCAAAAACCATTTGTAAACAAAGGCGCACAGAAGGATAAAAGCAAAAACATAAAACAGTTAACTTAATTGTATTCCCCATTGCTGTTCCCTCTCTTTGGGAGAGAGCCTGTCCCGATTTTTCGGGAGGTTGGGGTGAGGCCACAAAAAACCTCCCAAAAATTCGGGAGGCTTTTATAAGCTGTTAGTTCGAATTGGTTTTAAACTTTTGGTGCTGCAGCCAAAATCTCTGCATTAGCACCGCTTGCATATTTCTCAAAATTTTTCACAAATTGTCCGGCAAGGTTTTTTGCCATTGCATCGTAAGCATCTTTATCGGCCCAGGTATTGCGTGGGCTTAAAATTTCAGATGGTACACCGGGGCATTCCGTAGGCATCATCATACCAAATACACGATGAGCCACATATTCAACATTGTCGAGTTTGCCTTCCAACGCTGCCGTTATCATTGCTCTTGTGTAACTCAGTTTCATTCGGCTGCCGGTACCATAAGCACCTCCGCTCCAGCCGGTATTTATCATCCATACATTTACATTGTGCTCGTTCATTTTTTTACCCAGCATTTCGGCATACTGTGCCGGGTGCAGTGGTAAAAATGGTGCTCCAAAACAGGCACTGAAGGTAGATTTTGGTTCGGTAACTCCGGCCTCGGTACCCGCAACTTTTGCTGTATAGCCGCTAATGAACTGGTACATGGCCTGTCCCGCAGTAAGTTTGCTTATCGGTGGTAAAACACCATATGCATCGCAGGTTAAAAAGAAAAGATTCTTTGGCGTTTTGCCAATGGATGGTTCCAGCGCATTGCTGATAAAAGTTAACGGATAACTTACTCTGGTGTTCTCTGTAATTTTTTTACTGCTGAAATCTATTTTATTAGTGCCTTCAATAAAAGTTACATTCTCAACCAATGCACCCGGCCTGATGGCGTGATAAATTTCCGGCTCTTTTTCTTCACTCAAGTCAATACATTTAGCGTAGCAACCACCTTCAAAATTAAATACGCTGTCTTTGGTCCAGCCATGCTCATCGTCACCAATCAGTTTACGGTTAGGGTCGGCGCTTAGTGTTGTTTTACCAGTACCGCTTAATCCAAAAAATACAGCCGTATCACCTGCATCACCCATGTTGGCACTGCAATGCATGCTTAGTACCTCAGCTTTTGTAGGTAACACAAAATTCAGCATAGTGAAAATTCCTTTTTTCATTTCGCCGGTGTAACCGGTGCCGCCAATTAAAATGGTTTTGTGTGTAAAGCTTATCACGGCAAAGTTTTCGGCACGTGTGCCATCAACTACAGGATCAGCCATAAAACTGGGTGCCTGTATAACATGCCAGTGTGGTTCAAAATTCTCCAGGTCTTTTTCTTCCGGGCGGATGAACATGTTGTAGCAAAATAAATTACTCCATGGGTTTTCGTTGATCACTCTCAGGCGAAGCCTGTAAGCTTCTTCGGCACAGGCGTAACAATCACGTACCCAAATTTCTTTGCCGCTTAAGTGTGCCAGCATTTTTTCTTTAAGCTGAAAAAAATTTTTTTCTTCAAAAGGAATATTAAAATCATTCCAGTGAACGGTGTTTTCGGTAAGCGCATCTTTTACAGTGAACTTATCTTTTGGGCTTCGGCCGGTAAATTTTCCGGTGTTGATTAATAAGGCTCCGGTATCATTTAAAATGCCATCACCACGCTCTACAGCCTGTTGTGTTAACTGCTCTGGAGCTAGCTGGTAATTCACATTTTCGGTTGGGTTTAGTCCCAGTTTTTTTAATGCATCAAATGGGGGGGCAATTGTTGTTTGAACTGACATAGCAATTTTGGTTTAAGTTTATGCAATCGTTACCGCAAAGTTAGGCAATTGTGATTTTAAAAGGGGTGATAAGCTAACGTATATTTAAAAATAGCAAGCTTAAAATGGTTGATTATTCAAATCTTTCAAATATTTAAAGCTCTTGTTGAATAAGTTTGAATAATAATCGGTTAAATTTAATTGTCTTGATTATTTGTGAATTGCAATAGTGATGAATTATTATAGATTTAAATGATTTATTTATCCATTTTACCAGCCCGAAAAGAAAGTATTAAAATGTATATTGCAGCATAAACAAAAATTATGAAATATCTGCCACTTAACCCCGAAATTTTTGTTGAAAACCGAAAGCGTTTTGTTGAAAGAATGGAAAAAAATTCGATTGCCATTTTCAACAGCAATGATGAACTGCCAACCAATGGCGACCAGTTGCACCGCTTCAAACAAAACTCCGACCTGTTTTGGTTAACCGGTGTTGAGCAGGAAGATACCATGCTGATCTTATTTCCTGATAACCCGGATACAAAATACCGGGAAGTGTTGGTATTGGTAAGACCCAATGCTTTAAAAGAAAAATGGGACGGGCATAGGTTAAGAGACCGTGAGGGCACGGCCACATCGGGTATAAAAACAATTGTATGGTTGGATACTGTTGATGCTTTATTGCAGGGCTGGATACATTTAGCCGATACTATTTATTTAAACAGCAACGAAAACGACCGTAAGTCTAATTGGGTACCCGTACGTGATTACCGGTATGCAGAATTGATGAAACAATATTATCCACTGCATAATTATAAACGCAGTGCAAGAATACTGAAAGACCTGCGTGCCATTAAAACTGCATTGGAAATTGAAGTAATGCAAAAGGCAATTGATATTACCGATATAACTTTTAGAAGGGTAATGCAGATAATACAGCCTGGAATTATGGAGTATGAAATTGAAGCAGAAATTTACCATTCATTTTTATCACAAAGGGCTACGGGTCCTGCTTATGGCAGTATCATTGCCAGCGGCGACAGGGCACGTACATTGCATTATGTTGAAAACAGCCGTGAGTGTAAAGATGGCGAATTGATATTGATGGATTTTGGTGCAGAGTATGGAAATTACTGTGCCGACCTTACCCGTACTGTGCCGGTGAATGGTAAATTCAGCCGCAGGCAAAAAACAGTTTACAATGCGTGTTTGAATCTGCATCATTACGCAGCAAGCATTTTAAAACCGGGTATCAGCATTGTGGATTACACAGAAAAAATTGGCGACGAAGCAACCGTTGTTTTTCAAAAAATAGGGTTGCTGAAAAAATCAGATATCAAAAATGAAGACCCTGAAAACAGAGCTTACCGCAAATATTTATATCATGGCATTTCTCATCATTTGGGTATAGATGTGCATGACGTGGGTACCAGAACTGCACCCGTAAAGGCCGGTATGGTTTTCACTATTGAGCCGGGTATTTATATTGAAGAAGAACAAATGGGTATCAGGATTGAAAATAATTTCTGGATAACAAGAAACGGGAATAAAGACCTGATGAAAAATATTCCCATTACTGTGGAGGAGATTGAAGCCTACATGAAAAAATAGAAAAACCTGATGTCCAAACAAATCCCGAATCTCTTTACGCTACTCAATCTTTTTCTTGGCTGCATCGCCATTGTGTTTGCTTTGCAAACCGACAATATTTCTATTTATGTTGGAGAAGATTTAAGTACCCATTATAATATTCCTGAAAAAATATCGATTGCGTCTTATTTTATTTTTGCCGCTGCGGTCATAGATTTTTTAGATGGCTTTGTTGCCCGGTTAATGAATGCAAGCTCCGAAATGGGCAAACAATTAGATTCATTAAGTGATGTGGTGAGTTTTGGTGTGGCGCCTTCCATTATTTTATATCAATTGCTCCGTATTAGTTTTATTAAGGAAGAAAATGGATTAGAAATTTCTATTGCCTGGTTGCTGCCAGCCTTTTTGGTAGCCTGTGCTGGAGCATATCGGTTGGCAAGGTTTAATCTAGATAATTCACAATCTTATGGATTTAAAGGCGTGCCAATACCCGCTGCCGGACTGCTGATTGCATCTTTCCCTTTAATACTGCATTTTGGAAACAGCTTTATTGATGTTAGCGAATGGCTTACTAATAAGTGGGTGCTGTATGCAGTTATAGTACTGGTAAGCTGGCTAATGGTTTCCAAACTACCGCTGATGGCTTTAAAGTTTAAAGACTACCGCATAAAAAATAATCTTTCTAAAATAATTTTGTTGGTTGTATCTGTATTATCAGCCATATTATTTCATTGGCTTGCAGTGCCGCTGGTTTTTATAGTTTACATAATAGTTTCTTTATTTAATAAGTCGTCCGCCTCGGCGGACTGCGTTTAACATTAGATAATATTATACCGATAGCAAGCTAGCTGCACTATTTTGCTGGTATATCGGTATTATTTTATCTTTGCTTTATAAACAAAAACAATCATGATATTTACTGTTCAGATAAAAGTTATGCCGCTTAAAGATCTACTTGATCCACAAGGCAAAGCCGTAATGGGAGGCTTACAAAATTTAGGATTGAATAATGTTACCGATGTACGGATTGGTAAACACATTGATTTGCAAATTGAAGCTGATAGTAAAGAATCAGCTTTAGCAACGGCCGAAGATGCAGCAAAAAAATTATTAGCAAACCCGGTGATGGAAGTGTATGAAATTTCAATTAGCTAATTAGCTGATGTGCTAATTGTTCAGCCTCAGTAGACTCCTATTTGTAAATTGAGATTTTAGTATTTAAGGAATTAGCAAATCAGCATATCAGCACATTATCACATTATGTCTTTATACCTCATCCCAACCCCCATCGGTAACCTGGCAGATATAACTTTCAGGGCGATAGAAATTTTAAAATCGGTAGATCTTATTCTTGCCGAAGATACCCGAACTTCTTCCGTGCTCTTAAATCATTACCAGGTTCAAAAGCCCATCACGCCTTACCATCAGCATAACGAGCATAAGATACTGGCGCATTTAACAGAGCAACTGGCTGGCGGCAAAACCATGGCCTTATTAACGGATGCTGGTACGCCGGGAATAAGTGATCCTGCTTTTTTGTTGGTGAGGGAGTGCATTAAAAACAATATTAAAGTAGAATGTTTACCCGGTGCCACAGCCTTTGTGCCTGCATTAGTAAACAGTGGCCTGCCTACCAACAGTTTTTGTTTTGAGGGATTTTTGCCACTTAAAAAGGGCAGACAAACCATGATGAAAAAACTGGCTGAAGAAGAACGTACCATGGTTTTTTATGAAAGCCCCATGCGGCTGGTAAAAACCTTAAACGAATTCATACAATATTTTGGTGCAGAGCGGCATTGTTGTGTAAGCCGGGAACTTACCAAAAAATTTGAGGAAAATGCAAGGGGAACTTTACAGGAAGTGCATGATCATTTTAGCAGCAAAATTGTAAAAGGCGAAATTGTGATTGTGGTGGCAGGGAAAAATTAACCGTTGAGATTACTTCGGAAATATAGTACCGGAAAAACAGATTTATTTTACGAATACTTACAGTTTTAAATAAGCCTGACCTAAAGACTTGCACCGTAATTTTACGGTATTTGGTATTATTAAAAAGTTAAAAGCAAGTAAATTTATCAATTTATATTTTTTTTAGAAATCTAAAATACTTGCCAGCAAAGGGTTTCAATATTTTTTTTATTTCTTTTCAAATTTATTTTAAAAATTACCACTTTGAGGTATTGACATTCCACTTTTCTTTTTTTAAAATTGTATTCTGAATCGAATTTTTCAGTTTCCTATCAAACTAACCCCCGCTTCTCAGCCATAAAGTACATTTAAATTTTGCAAAGTGATTTACGAAACTTTGAAATTTCTCAATGAGGAAGTAAATAAATATTTGTCCTTAAAGATGGGCATACTTGCCGAACCAAGATTGAAAATTGGCAATGTTTCCCTTGCACTGGACAATACATTAACAGGCGAAAATTCGCTTGCAGGTAAAGCTATTTTATCGTTGGTAAATGTAGAGGAAGATAAAGTTGCCAAGCAGCAGGAAAATTACAGCCGTGGCGATTCTGCTACTTTATACAAAAGCCCACCCCTGTATTTAAACCTGTACGTACTGTTTTCAATAAATAAACCTGAGTATGATGATTGTTTAAAATGGCTGGGGCATATTATGCAGTTTTTTCAGCACCAGCAGGTGTTTACACCCGTTACACACCCAAATCTTGATCCCAAAATACCGAAAGTAATCGTGGATCTTTTCTCATTAAGTTTTGAACAGGTGAATCATTTATGGAGTACGCTGGGGGGTAAATACATGCCTTCGGTACTGTATAAAATACGTCAGATTTCTGTTGACGAAAATCTGGTAATAAGCGAAAGTGGATTTATTAAAAATATTCAACTTAACGAAAAAATGAAAACCCCGGTTAGCGAATGAATACAGCATATAAAATATTGTTTGCTATAGACCTGCAAAATGAATATTACAGCACTGGCAAGTGTAATGATATAAGTGTTGTGCCTTCGGCAGAAACGATGTTGCTGCTCAAGAACAGGCAGGCACTGTGTAAAATGATAGGCAATAAGTTTGTTGTGCTGGTAAAGGTAAAAGATATTGTGGCCGGTACAGATGCTGATAAACCATTTGTTACGCTAAGCAGTAATGAAAAATTTATTTTTTATCTACAGTTAGAAAAACCTGTTTTTACCACTGTTACAAATATTGATTTTGATTTGTTTGCCAGCACCCGGTTTTATTTTTCCAACATATTCGAAACAAAAATAAATACGGCATCACATCTGTCGGCACCATTAAATAATTACAGCAATACTGATAGTTATAAGCCTGGCGACCTTGTGCATAATGGCACTGCTACTGTATTTGAGTGCATCAAATCAACGGTTGGCAATGCTACCGCCAACACAGCGTTTTGGTTTAATCGTGGCGATAACAGCTACACTTCAAAAAAAGATATGTACCGGTTTTTGCCACGGGTAATAAATTTTACTGCTAAAACCGCAGCCACCATTTTTAACGTAAAAGTATTTGCCTTTAACCCCGTTACTAAACTGTACGATATAGAATTACAGCCAAAAGAAAATATTATTTCGGTGGGTAACATCGCTACCAAAAATGTGCAGGTTAATATGCAGGGCCTTGCCAATGGCAGGTACGTTATCAAAATAAATAATGAAGATTATGAAAACGGTACAGACGCCGGTGGAAACCCTGTACCATTTTACCTGAGTGATGATGTAGTGTATAACAATTACCTGGGCGTTGTAGAAATTTTTAATCACGCTGCTGCTGATGCTTCTTTTTCGTTGTTAGATGCAGCCGGAAAAGTGAAAGATAAAAAGGATGGCCTTGGCAAATCGGTGTGGCTTAATTATTTAATACAGTTTGCCAGTAAAATGGCAACCTGGAAATATATTGTGCCTGTTGGTAAACTAAATTCCATTAACACCGGCTCACCAACAATTTCATTTGTGAAAACCACATCGGGTCAGCAGGATATTTTTCAAAGCAATATCCCTTTAAAGCTTGCCCAGCAGCCTGTGATATTTGATTTGTTATTAACCAACGCAGTAAGTAGCCAGCCGCCACCAGCCCCCAATCCCGATCCGCAGGTAACAGGCATTATAAGCCGTACCAATGCTGACTACTTCTGTACCATATATCTTAATTTCTAAACTTCTAAAATTTAAAAAAATGGCAACCACTTACAAAACTCCCGGCGTTTATGTGGAAGAAATTTCCAAACTGCCACCGTCTGTAGCCCAGGTTGAAACTGCAATACCTGCTTTTATAGGCTATACAGAAAAAGCAAAAGAAATTGTGGATGATGACCTGCATCTGGTACCTTGGCGAATTACCACATTGCTTGAATACGAAACTTATTTTGGCAAAGCAGAGTCTGAAACAGACATTGAAATAACCATTACCGATGATGTCGATGCATCAGGCAATATACTTTCGCTTACTGCAACTGCCGGCTTTGCTGCCGCTACCCAATCAAAGCATAACATGTATTATGCCATGCAAATGTTTTTTGGCAATGGCGGAGGGCCCTGTTATATCATTTCAGTAGATACCTATTCGGATACCGTATTTGCGCAAACCTATAATACCACCGCCTTGCAAAACGGGTTGAATGTGCTGGCAACTGTTGATGAGCCCACCATGATTATTTTTCCTGAAGGCCAGTTTGTAGACAGCTCAAGCAACTATTATACATTGCAAAATAACTCCCTTGCACAATGCGATTCACTTAAAGACAGGGTTGCAATAATAGATGTGTATGATAACAGCAGTGCAACTACCACCGTAAATATGACCAACTTCAGAAATGGAATTGGCGCAAATAACCTCAAATACGGAGCCGTTTATTATCCAAATATTGTAACAACTTTACTTTACCAGTATGATGAAGCAAATGTTACCATAAATCATACCCGTACCGTAAACGGCGGTGTTGGTGCAGCCGGACCCTTAGATACTTTAGCGCTTAACAGTGTAACATTGGCGGGCACTGTTCACTATGCAAAGTGTAAACAGGCAATAGGTAAATTAAAACTGGTTATGCCACCTTCTTCTGCAGCGGCCGGCATTTATGCTGCAGTTGACAGTTCACGTGGCGTTTGGAAAGCTCCGGCAAATGTTAGTCTTAATTATGTTAAAGACCTTGCCGACCTTGTTACCAATGATGAAAATGCAGGTATGAATGTAGATGTTACTGCTGGCAAGTCTGTTAATGCTATCAGGGTATTTACCGGCAAAGGTATTTTGATATGGGGCGCACGTACTCTGGCCGGCAATGATAATGAATGGCGCTATGTTCCTGTTCGCCGCTTTTTTAATATGGTGGAGGAAAGCTGCAAAAAATCTACCGAGCCATTTGTATTTGAACCTAATGACGCAAATACCTGGGTAAAAATACAAGGCATGATAGAAAACTTCCTCACCACATTATGGAGGCAGGGCGCATTACAGGGTGTAAAACCCGAGCACGCTTTTTATGTGGCTGTGGGCCTGGGTAAAACCATGACATCGCTTGATATTCTAGAAGGAAGGTTGATTGTAGAGATTGGCATGGCCGTGGTTCGGCCGGCAGAGTTTATCATCCTGCGCTTTTCTCACAAACTGGCCGAGAGTTAACAGAATTGCATCTTAATAAGTAACAACAATTTTCATTTTTAAATAAAATATTTATGGCAAATTATCCTCTTCCCAAATTCCACTTTATTGTGCAATGGGGTGGCGAGCGTATTGGGTTTACCGAAGTTACGGGGCTTGATATACAGGTTGAAGCAATTGAATACCGGGAGGGCAGCAGCCCCGAGTATTCAAAAATAAAGATGCCGGGTATGCTTAAGTACAGCAACATTACTTTAAAGCGGGGCAGCACTTTGGGCGATTCTGATTTTTATAAATGGATTAATACCACGACCCTGGGTTCAGCCGAACGACGTGATATTATCATCAGCCTGCTTAACGAAACACATGCACCGGTTATGACCTGGAAAGCAAAAAATGCTTTTGCTGTTAAAGTACAGGCCAGCGATCTTAAAAGCGATGGTAACGAAGTAGCCATTGAAACGCTTGAGCTGGCGCATGAAGGGCTGAATATTTTAAGTTAAACAGATTTTTCTGCCGCATTAATTATGAGGTAATACCATCTTTATTTCATAAGTAGTCCGAAGGACTGCGTTGAAATATTAGATGGTATTATGCCGACAGAAAAACTACTGGACTATTTATAATGTATAGTCGGTATAAGTATTGGTTAATCTTTTTAATTAAAATATATGGCTACACCTGTTGCAGGCGGGTATTACCCGCCGGTAGGTTTTCATTTTAAGGTAGAGTTTGTAGGCCTGGGCAATAATAACGACCAGCGTTTTCAAAGTGTTACCGGGCTTAATGTTGAGTACGATACAGAATCATTTAAGGAAGGCGGCGAAAACCGTTTTGAACATAAATTACCTGTGCGTACCAAGTATCCCGATCTTTCTTTAAAAAGAGGAATGCTTACCAACTCGGCTGTTATAGACTGGTGTATTGACGCATTGCAAAACCGCAGCTTTAGTCCGGTGCAGGTAAATGTTACTTTATTAAATGATGAACACAACCCCATTACCACCTGGCAGTTTTTTAACGTGTGGCCAAAAAAATGGAGTGTGAGCGATTTTAATGCACAGGAAAATTCGGTAGTAATAGAAACGCTTGACCTGTGCTACAATTATTTTACCATAAATAGATCATAATGCCGCTTCAGATAAATGAACTGCAGATAAGTGTAACAGTAAACGATCAACAGGCTAAGGAAGCTGCCAGTGCAGCACCCGGAAGCCAGGAATCGAAAGATGAAAAAAAAGCAATAGCAAAACAAATTATTGACGACGTAATGGATATCATCAACAGTAAAAAAGAAAGATAAGATGCCAACCGGGGAATTTGCAAAATTAAAGATATATGCCTATACCGATCCGGGTTGTGGTGATGATAAGCTGGCACCATTGGATGAGAATCCTATTACTGCCATGATTAACCCCGAGAATTACACGATTGAAATGAAAGTTGAATTCAACAATGGGCAGGCAGGCGGTACCAGCGGCAGCCAGCCGAGGTTTGAGAAGAAGACGCCAGGCGAACTGGCATTTGAATTTTTGTACGACAATACCGGTATCATTGATGGTAATCCAAGAGAAGATATTTCGGAAGACCTGGTAAAGCTCAATAATTTTTTAATGGGTTATGATGGTGATATTCATCAAACCCGGTTTTTCAAATTTGTGTGGGGCACCAGTTTAATGAAAGGTGTTTGCTCTTCATTAAGTGTTGCCTACAAATTATTCAATCCTGATGGAAAACCCATAAGGGCCATCTGCAAAGTTACCATACGTGAACTGGTGGAAGAAGAAGCCCGTGTACTAGGAGAAAATAATCAGTCGCCCGACCTTACACATTTCAGGATAGTAAAAAAAGGCGATACACTGCCACTGATGTGTTATAAAATTTACGGTAATTCAAAATATTATCTGCAGGTGGCAACTGTAAACAAGTTGAAGAATTTCAGAAACCTTTCAGTTGGTGAGGAAATATTTTTTCCGCCATTTGATAAAACAAAAAACTAAATGCCCAATGAAAGAACCATACCATCCGATAAACCAAAAAGTGTTGTAACACAAACCATCCTTAGTGCCGGTAACGAAGTATCAAAACAATATCAGCTGCTATCGGTCACCATCAATAAGGAAGTAAACAGAATACCATCGGCTACATTGGTTTATACAGATGGAGAACCGAGCAAGCAGTCTTTTGAACTTAGCAGCAGGGCCGAGTTTGAACCGGGCAAAGAGATAGAGATAAAAGTTGGTTACAGCAGTGATGAGCAAACAGTTTTTAAAGGTATCGTCATCAAGCACAGCATCAGGGTACGTAAAAAAAATTCGCTGCTGATAATTGAGTGTAAGGATATGGCCGTGAAAATGACGGTGGCCTGCAAAAATAAATATGCACTGGATATTAAAGACAGTGATATAATTGAAGAGCTCATTGACAGTTATGGTTTAGAAAAAGATGTAAGCACCAGCACGGTAACGCACAAACAGATTGTGCAATACAATTGTACCGATTGGGATTTTATGCTTTGTCGTGCAGATGTGAATGGTTTGCTTTGCATTGCCAATGATGGTAAAATTGCTGTGGCTCCACCCAGCTTTAGTGGCGATGCAATACTTGCGATACAGTATGGTGCCACAGTACACGACCTCGATGCTGAAATTGATGCCCGCCTGCAATACAAAACCATTAAGGCATCTACTTGGAATTACACCGACCAGGAATTGAGTATGGTTACCGAAGCTGAAGACCCCGGCGTACCGGATGCAGGGAATTTAACAGCAGATACTTTGGCGGATGTGATTGGAGAAACGGAGTACCGGTTGTTTAACACAGCAAAAATTGAAGACCCCGAATTGCAAGCCTGGGTAAATGCTGCCATGCTGAAGAACAGGTTGGCAAAAATAAGAGGGAAAGTTACCACAGATGGAACAGCAGCCGTGTTGCCCGGCCAGTTGATACAGTTGAATGGTGTAGGCGAAAGGTTTGAAGGGAAATTATTTGTAACAGGTGTGCGGCACGAAGTAACCGAAGGCAACTGGCTTACAACTTTTCAGTTTGGTATAAACCCCGAGTGGTTTGTACAAACCTACAATGTACAACAACCTTTAAGCGGTGCCATGCTGCCGGCCATACAGGGTTTGCACATTGGTATTGTAACGCAATTAGAAAGTGACCCGGATGGAGAAGACAGGATACTGGTAAAAATTCCGGTGATTAATAATGATGAAGATGGTATATGGTGCAGGGTTGCAACATTGGATGCTGGAAATAAAAGAGGTACTTTTTTCAGGCCCGAGATAACGGATGAAGTGATCATTGGCTTTATTAATAACGACCCCCGGCATGCAGTTGTGCTAGGTATGCTCAACAGCAGTGCAAAACCGGCGCCCATAACAGCAGCCGATGATAACCATGAAAAAGGTTATGTAAGCCGCAGCGAAATGAAAATGATATTTAATGATGACAAAAAAAGTTTTGCAGTAGAAACACCAGGCGGAAATAAATTTTTAATAACAGAAGACGAGAAAAAGATATACCTGGAAGATCAGAACGGCAATAAAATAATAATGAATGAAGATGGTATAACAATAGAAAGTATAAAGGATATTATTTTAAAAGCAAAAAAGGATATAAAAGCAGATGCGGAAATGAATATTGAAATTAAGGCCGGTGCACAATTAAAAGCAGAGGGAAGTGCCGGTGCAAAACTTTCGAGCGGTGGCACTACTGATGTTAAGGGTTCGTTGGTAAATATAAATTAACCTAAAAAATTACGCTATGCCAATGGCAGCAAGAGTGGGCGATATGCATGTTTGCCCCATGGTTACTGGCACCGTGCCGCATGTGGGCGGTCCACTTATGCCACCAGGTGCCCCTACAGTAATGATAGGAGGTATGCCTGCAGCAAAACTGGGCGACATGTGTACCTGCAGCGGCCCGCCGGATACCATTGCAGCAGGTTCATCAACCGTAATGATTGGCGGTGCGCCTGCGGCGAGGATGGGCGATAGTACAGCACACGGAGGTTCGATAGTAGTGGGTTGTGCCACGGTGATGATAGGCGGATAAGAAAATGGGTTGTCAGCCTGAGCTTGTCGAAGGCGGGTTCTAAGCTAATTCGTGTTTTCATTATTGTAGCAACGCCTTCAACAGGCTCAGGCTGACAGTAAAAATAATTTAAGAGTTAAATACCTTTTATAAAAAAAATGATGAGTAACGAATTTACAAGTAACGATTTTTTGGGAGTGGGCTGGAGTTTTCCGCCAACTTTTAATGCACAGATGAAAGGCGTTGAAATGATGGAGAAAGAAATTGACATTGAAAAGAGCTTACAAATATTACTTACTACAGCCATTGGTGAAAGAGTGATGCAGCCTAAGTATGGTTGTAATATGGATACACTTTTATTTGAGCCGCTCAACACCACCGTAAAAACAATCATGATTGATAAAATAAAAACAGCGATTCTTTTTTTTGAACCTCGTATTGATGCAAAAAAAATTGACCTAAACATGCAAAATGAACTGGAGGGGGAAGTGCTGGTGGAAATTGACTACATCGTTAGGGCAACAAACAGCCGTTATAATTTTGTGTTTCCGTATTACATTAATGAAGGAACCGAGCTTGATATTTTAACAACCAATAAATCTGTATAAAAAGGCATGGCAAACTGCAGTGAACATAATCCTCTACAGAATAACGGGACCAGCCAACCCCAGCGCCTGCTGCCAGGGATGGATAAGAACCGCTATGCACTCGTAGATGAAAAAGATTATGCCGACTGGATAGTTTTTGCAAACGAGTTTGCTGCATTTATTAATTATTATAACCAGTCAAATGCTATTGCAGGCAACTGGAAACCATTTTTCTCCAGCGATATATCGGCACAACTGGGTATCATTGCTATACAAAATATTGACCGGTACCGGATCGAAATAAAAGAACGTTTTGATTTTATTAGAGACGATGACAATGATACAGCTACTGGTTTACCGAAAATTGAGTTAAGGCTTAACGAACTTTTTAGCTGCCTGCTTACCCTTTCAAAAGCTACAGATACTTATTTATTAAAACTGCCCGGTGAAACAGCGCTAAAGAGAACAATCCTTAACCTGGTTACAACAAAACTATCGCCGGCACTTAACAGGCTCATTGGTTATTACAAAGCTGCCGGTACTTTAGGTTATATTGATAACAGCAGCTTAAGTGACTGGAAAATTTTAAACTGGCCCATTGTTGATGCAGCACAAATTATTGATACAGATGGGTTGAGTAATAACTGGTTTGATGATACCGTATTTGCAGACTGGATAACTTATAAAAACAGCATTGCTGCCGATGATAGTATTTTTCAAAACCCGCTTACCGGTGTTGCAGATGATTTTTTAAGTATTGAACACGCCGCCAATCATAATTTATTTACAGGCATTTTTGATACATACCTAACGAGCTATACAAAAATTATTAAGGATGCAGAGGCCGAATTATTGCAAACACTCGAAAGCTACGATAGTCACACACCGCATTATGCCCTTTTCCTGAGTTTTTTAATGCTGTTTCGTTTTACCCAAACGCATATCAATACCATTACCCAGCGCCATCTCGATTTTTATTATAAAGAAGTGCTACGCCTGCAACCCCGCCCTGCCCTGGCAAATAAGGTACATGTGCTGGGCGAACTGGCAAAGCAGGTTGATAGCTACTTGCTAACAGAAGGCACTGCACTAAAAGCCGGAAAAGACAGCCTTAAAAAAGAGGTGAATTACACACTTGATGCGGATACCGTTTTCAGCAAAGCAAAAGTTACGCAACTGAAAACATTTTATAAAGCATCAGCGGATGATACCATTTACCAGCCCGGCACCACCATTATCACCCAAAACAATACCGGCCGTGTGTTTGCTTCACCCATCAGCAACAGCGATGATGGCATGAATGCCGTACTTACAAGTGCCAATAAAGAATGGCAGCCCTACGTGCATAAAATTTTTAAAGATGCCGAACTGCAAAGTATTGCCATGCCAAAAGCATCTATCGGTTTTGCATTGGCATCTCACTACTTCTATCTCACCGAAGGTGAAAGAAAAGTTTCAGTAAAGCTGGTATTAAATGATAACACCCTACTTAATGATAAGCATATTGCATGCTACCTCACTACAGAAAATGAGTGGTATGCAGTAGATGCTTCAACCGTTACGATAAGTTCCAATGACAACAAACTTTCTGATGAAAGCGCTGCCTGCGCCGAAATTACTTTTACTCTACCCGGCTCGGCACCTGCCATTGTAAATTATAATGCAGCCAAACACGGGGGCAGTTTTAATGTGGCGCTTCCCATGCTTAAAATTTATTTAGTTAATGATGATGATAGCGAGTATGACTACAATTCACTAAGGGATATTACTATTACTAAAACGGAGATAAGGGTTGAAGTAGGAAATGATGAATCCTATAATCAAAATGGATTAAAGAACTTGTTGCTATCTAACGATTTTGGGCCATTGGATGCATCCAAACCATTTATGCCATTTGGCGGTCAGCCTAATAAGGATAATAGTTTTGTTATAGGGCATAAAGAAATATTCAGTAAAAAAAATGCATCGGTAATATTAAATTTAGAATGGGCAGATTTACCTGATGCAGCCAGAAAAATAAAGTATGGTAAGAATAGTACCTCAACAACAACCCCATCCTGCACCTTACAGATGCTGTCTGGGGGTAAATGGCTTTCTCATACTGATGAAGAAAGTATTGATAAATCAGAACCTTTATTCAATGGAACAGCACAACAGGTTCAGTTATTTACTGATGGTCAGACTATTTCTGAAAATGCAATAATGAATTATGAAGATGAATATGAACAACTCAATGCTGCATCGGTAAATGGTTTTTTAAAATTATCATTAAAAAGTAGTTTTGGCCACAAAGAATATATTAGAGATCTGTCGGTTTTTTTAATTGAGAAAGTTGCTGATGGTACTGATACCATAACGGTAGAACCGGTAGAGCCCTATATACCTAAACTGAAATCAATCTATGCCGGTTATACTGCCTATTATATAAATGATTTGGCCGATGAAACTGCTTTTGAGGAAAGAGAAATTAATTTCTTCCACCTCTATCCATTTGGCGAAGGCGAACAGCATAAGTCGTTAAACCCAGCTTTAGATGTTTATTTATTGCCGCAGTTTAATCACACAGTAGCCGGTGCAGTAAACCAGCATGTAGGTGAGTTGTATATTGGCGTAGAAAATTTGCAAGCCAACGCATCAGTTAATCTGTTGTTCCAGTTAATGGAAGGCACCACCAATCCTACCGTTGCAAAACCATTGCAGCATATTCACTGGTCGTTTCTCAGTAACAATAAATGGGTAGCTTTTGAAAATTCAGCCTACAGCGATAATACATTGGAACTGGTTCAATCGGGCATTATTTCATTCGCTATACCTGCCAAAGCAACAGCACTCAATACCATTTTACCAACGGGCTACACTTGGCTAAGGGCTGCCGTTACCGAAGCAGCCGAAGCAGTATGCAAAATCATTACCATCAATGCACAGGCGGCTGTTGCAACTTTTGTAAACAATGATAACGCAGGCGATTTTTTAGATACTGCTTTACCGGCTGGTACCATAAGCAAACTAAAAGAACCGGTAGCTTCCGTTAAAAAAATACAGCAGCCTTATTCATCTTTTACTGGCAGGGCAAAGGAAAATGAAGACCATTTTTACATCAGGGTAAGCGAAAGGCTGCGCCATAAAGAACGTGCAATTACCGTATGGGATTATGAGCACCTGGTGCTCGAAGCCTTTCCCGAAATTTATAAAGTAAAATGCCTGAACCATACACAGATAGAAGATGGAATTTATCATGAAGTAAAACCGGGCTATGTAAGCATCATCACCATACCATCGCAGCAAAACCGTAACGATGCAGACCCTTTAAAACCTTACACACAGCAAAGTACATTAACCAGGATTGAAAACTTTTTACGCAAACGCATTTCCTGTTTTGTAAACCTGCGTGCATGCCAGCCGCAGTTTGAAGAAGTGCGTATTGAGTTTTCTTTAAAATTGTACGATGCTTACACCGACTATACTTTTTATGAGAATTTGCTGAAGGAAGAAATAACACAATATCTGTCGCCGTGGGCTTACAACTGCAGTGCTACAATTGATTTTGGTGGTAAAGTACACAAATCGGTGCTCATCAATTTTATTGAAGAAAGATACTACGTGGATTTTATTACCGATGTTTTCATGTTTGTAAAAACAGATGATACCACAAACGAAAGTGGTAACCTGGAAGAGATAAATGCCTCAACAGCAAGAAGTATATTGGTTTCGGCAGCGGCATCAAAACATACAATACATAAAATAACCAGTAGCAACAGCAGTGCAGCAGAAGTGTGTGTTGACATTAATATTATAGCAGACTAAAAAAAACTAACCTGGCGCATGGCCAAAAGTATTACCATACAAAAAAATCAATTACCGCCCGATAGCAGTAATTACGAACTGTTGCGGCAAAAAGGATTGGAGTATATAGAAAAGCTGGGTAGCCGTTTGTGGACAGATTATAATGTACACGACCCAGGTATTACCATGCTGGAAGCACTTTGTTATGCCTTGACTGATCTTGGTTTTCGTACTTCGCTTGATATTAAAGATTTGCTGGCGTTGCCAGTGCCCGAAACGGCTGATGCAGATGGGCAGTTTGCTGCCGATAAGCGGCAAGCATTATACACCGCAAGAAATATCTTAACGATTAACCCTTGGACAAATGATGATTTTCGAAAACTGCTCATCAATATTGATGGTATAAAAAATGGCTGGTTAAACTGCAGAAAATGCCCCTGCAATGATATTTACCTGTATGCAAACTGTACCAAAAGTATTTTGCAATATACTCCTACCGAGCATCAGGTAATTATAAAAGGGCTGTACGATGTGCTGCTTGAATTTGAAGAAGAAGAAAAAACGGGCAATCTCAACAGCGGTAAAATAAAATACAATTTCAGTTTTAAAAATGGGTTGCAACTTGGCAATGCAACAGTAGAAATGCGCCTGCCATCCTGGGCAAAATTAGAAGAAGATAAAGTTAAGTATCAAAAATTCCGCAATCCTCTGAGTGAGATCATAAGTGTGTCGGTACCGCTTATCTCCGGCTCGTTGCCTGTTATTGCAGATATACCGGTAGCACCAGAAGCATTGCTGGACAATGCTTTGCGTAAACCTGTTTTTGCCAATGTAGTTGTAACTTTTAAACCAGATAAAAATTTACCAGCTACCGAAGTATTGATTTTAAAAAACGTAGCTGTAAATGTCTGGTGCAGAACTACAGAAGAAAGACGTGCCCTGCTGTTGGCTGATTTAAAGCAGGCACTGATGGATAAATCGGCTGCAGGTATACTACCCAAATATCTTGATAAAATAAAAAGAGCCGATGCGGTTATTAAAGATACCATACAGGTTTTGCATGAACACCGCAACCTGGCCGAAGATTATTGCAGCATTAAAGCTATTGAAGTGGAGGATATGGCCATTTGTGCCGATATGGAAGTAGAACCTGATGCTGATATTGAAGCCATACTTGCCGAAGCGTATTATCGTATAGACCAGTACATGAGTCCTGATATTAAATTCTATTCCCTGCAGCAATTGATGGATGCAGGCAAGCCGGTTGATGAAATATTTGAAGGCCCCGCATTAAGCAATGGCTTTATTGATAATGACGAACTTGCTACTACGTCTTTAAAAAAAGTGCTTTACAGTTCAGACATCATCAACCTGGTAATGGATATACCCGGCGTAAGAGCATTTAAGAATTTTGTACTGGCTCGCTATGATGATAATGGCAACCTGGTAGAGACACAGGAATGGACAATGAATGTTACTGCCAATCGCCAGCCACGCCTGTATGTACAGGCTAGCAAGGTTTTGGTGTTTAAAAACGGCCTTCCCTTTCTGGCCGATAATAATGAATTATCTGATAGCCTGCAGGTAGTATTGGGTAAACATACACAACCTAAATTTTCGGTGCTTGAAAATGACCTGGCAGTGCCGCATGGTAATTATTACCAACTGGAATCTTATTACGCAGTGCAAAATTCATTACCGCAAACGTACGGTGTTGGTGCAGATGGTTTACCGGCATCGGTAACTGATTTGCGAAAAGCACAGGCCAAACAGTTAAAAGCCTACCTGTTGTTTTTTGAGCAATTGCTGGTTAATTATTTATCACAACTTGCAAACCTGGGCGAATTATTTGCGGTAGATAAATCGGTAACACAAACATATTTCTCTCATTTTATACAGGCCGGTGAAGTAACAGGCATTGCTGATTTCGTTAACGGTATTGATGCAACCGGTCTGCGGCAGTTAGTAGAAGATGAAGATGTTTTTCTCGAAAGGCGTAATCGATTTCTCGATCACCTGCTGGCCCGTTTTGCCGAATCTTTTAATGAATATGCACTAATGCTGTATTCTTATAACGATGATAAGGATATTGCCGATAAACAGCTTATTGAAAATAAAATATCCTTTCTGCAGGATTTTCCGGTTGTTAGCCGCAACCGGGGTAAATCTTTTAATTATATAAACCCGGCCATGGTTTGTAACAGTGCCAATGTACCGGGGCTTGTTAAAAGAATACAGCAACTGCTTGGCTATGGCCATGCTTACGAAGGCAATATCGAAATGATTGAAGTGAACGAAGATATTGGAGATAATTTTGAATACCGCTGGAGACTTGTGGATGATGATGGAAATATTTACTTGATCAGCAAATCAAAATATATTGGCGCCACCCGTTATGCTGCACAGCAAAAAGCATGGGCTGATATTGAGAAAGTATTTAAACACATTACCAAAACAGCAAATTATAAAATAAAGCAGGTAACCAAATTTACATTAAACCTGGTTGACGAAAATAACGAAGTGATTGCGCTGCGGAAACAAAATTTTAATACCCACACCGATGCAGAAACCGTAAGAGATGAAATAATTGATTTTGCAAAAGAGATAACTATTGCCGAAAAAATATTTATTGTAGAGCATCTTTTACTAAGGCCAAGAAATATTGCTGACGCAACTACCCCCTTTCCACAGGGAGATGCATTGCTGAATGTTTGTTTAAATGCAGGGTGCAGCGAGTGCGATGAACGGGATCCTTACTCATTCAGGATTACAGTGGTATTAAATGGCGAAGATGGCCTTGCTAGCAAAGGCATTGAGTTTCGCAGGTTTGCAGAGCAAACCATAAGGATGGAAACCCCCGCACACCTGGGTTTAAAAATATGCTGGGTAAGTAAGCGGCAATTAAAACTATTTGGTAAAATTTATTGTGACTGGTTAAAAGAACTAAGTAAAAAAGAGCCTGATGAAATATTGCTGCATAATAAACATCACCGGCTGTTGTGCATGTTTGAAAAACTAAAAAATGTGTATCCGCCGGCTACCCTGCATGATTGCATTGATGGCAATGATGATAACCGGGTATTACTTGGCCATACTGCCATTTCAAGCGATGCAAAACTGGATGAACAGATTAAAAAGAAAAAAGAAATTTAAATTTTTTACGTCCGGCCCCGCCGGAAAATAAATGTAATGTTATGATACCTTCAGCAGCCAATTCAGACTATCCAAAGTTTGTAGCCGATCAGGTGCTTACATCTGATAATTTAAATGACCTGTTTGGTTACCTTGATGAACAGGGAAGAATAACACGTACCAACCTGTCGGGTATTGGTATTGTGTGTGGGCTAAAAGTTAAAACGGCAGCCGATGGCAGCGGCATTACCATTACAAAAGGGGTGGGTGTAACAAGCTCGGGTTACCTGGTGTCGGTACCCGAAATCACTTACACAAAAAGAACAACTGATATTTTCAACGCAGTTACATGCGATTACTATAATAAATTTGTTGATATTGAAACAAAGACACAAAAGTTTAACCTATGGGAGTTAAAGCAAGAAGCAGAAACTACAGGTACAACATTGCTCAACAATACTTTTATTACCGAAGGAAGCAAGATTGTGTTGATGTTTGTAGAGCTGTTGGAAGAGAATAATAAAAACTGCGATCCAAACTCTTGTGATGATAAAGGTGTAAAAGTAACCGTAAACTTCAGGCCCCTGCTGATTGAAATGGCCAACGTAGGCACATTGCTGAATGGTGCAGGCGCACCTGCAAACCCATGGCTTGCCCTGCCCGACATAGCCATGAAACGATTTGATGTTAGAGCGACGCCAATATTTGAATGCCTTAATTTTTTTCAGGCCTATCAAAAAATATTAAGTAATGCTTTTTTAATAAAATTGCAAATCGCCTTAACGCAATCTCATGGCGCTTTACAAACATTACTGCCCGGTGAGTTTACAATCAATCCTTTTGCAACACTGGCAAACGATTTTAAATTTTTAGCCGATGGATCAATAACATCTGACCAGTTATTGGCCATGCAATATTATTACGACCTTTTCTCCGACATATTGCTGGCTTATAACGAACTTAAGAAAACAGGCGCAGCCGTAATAGGTATGTGTTGCCCCGATGATATTTTTCCCAGGCATTTATTGCTGGACCTTGCAAAGCCTGCTGCAGCGGTTGAAACCATTAACTACCGTCATTATTTTATTCCTTCACCTATTTTAAGCGACCAGCAGAAAACCGTGGTAAGACTAAAAATATTATTTAAAAAACTGACCTTGCTGGTGCAAAAGTTTGCAGTGCCTCCGTATGAAATAAAAGGCATCAACAAATTAACAGATAAAAACATCCGCATTACGCCTTCTAAACTGGCCAATGTTGATTTATCCGAAAAATCTATTCCATACTATTATGCCATCAACCTGCCAGGCGATTCGTTGCTCAGTAACTGGAATGCCGAAAAATCTTTGCAGGGAAAAACCGATCGAAATTTATCTTACCATGCCATTAAGTATAATTTTACCAATGACGAAATACGTCAGCCATTATTATACGATCTGGAGCCTTATAATTTTTTACGCATTGAAGGCCATATAGGAAAACCGTATAAGCATGTGGTTAAGAATATTACCAGCCTGCGTGATGGTAATCGTTTGCCATTTGATATTGTTGCATTGAATGCTGATTTTCTTTCCATCAAAGCTTTTATGCAAAACCTGGGTAAACTATTTACCACAACCGATGCCACTACACAAGCCACGCTGGAAGAATTAATGGGTATGAGTTGCCAGTTTAACGATCTTGAATTGCTCTATGATTCCATTATGGCAGAACTTACCGGGAAATTGAGCAACGAGATGAAATTCTTTTATGGCCTTAGCAGGGATAAAAGCCGTAAACCACTCCCCAAGCCAACCAGCAACGATCCACAGGTACCACTTCTGAAAAAAACGGATCCTGTTTTTAATTTTATCCCTGATAGTTTAGGACATGAGTTTGAGCTTTTTTATCAAACGGTAAAAAATCAACCTTTCATTCCTATCAACGTTTTCTTCCAGTCTTTTGGCCAGGGAGGTAATACCGATTTGATGGATTTTGTTTTTAAGGCAATACTTTATTATATAGAGATGATTTATGAAACCATCACTACCGGCCTTAGCAATTTTAAGTTCTCTGATTTTTATATCCGTTATTATTCGTTGATACAGTCTGTTCGTTTTATCAAAGGATTAAACCTGGCATTTAAAGAGCGCTTTCCTTTAAGTGAAGAAGAAAATGATCACCTGGATGCACTGCTTTCAATAACTGCCGATAGCAGGATGGTAAAATTATATACTGAGTTTTTACGCAGGATACTGCATGTTAAAATTATCCAACTGGCGGGCTATTATGCCAATACACATGCTGGCATACAACACAAAGCCGGCGTGCCTATGGGGGGCACATTTATTTTAGTTTACCACGAAACTGATAAAGCCGAAGAAGAGGAAGATGAAGAGAAAACGCCTGCGGCAAATATAGCTGCTGCTGCAGCAGGTAATAGAGGCGATGCCGCCGGTAAAGAAATAAAAAGCGGTACATCGTTTATTAAAATGGCTGGCAGCAGTTTTCGCAGTAAAACTGCACCGGTGATGATGAAATTAAAAGAAGACGCATCGCCGCAGGAACACCTGGAAGTGATGTCGGCCGAGGTATCAGAAAAAGTAGCGAGTGCTAAAAACCGTATCATTGCAGGAGTGGAAAAGGCAGTTGATGCTGATGCTGTCCGGGCTGAAAAAATTAAATCTGTAAGCGGCAACGGCAAGGCTGCTGCAACCAGGCCTTCTGCTGCAGCGGCAACAGAAGCATCTGCAAAAAATAGCAACGAAGCAGTTTTAAATTATCTTAAAGAAGCAGCAACCTATTTTAAAGCAAGGCCAGCCAGCCCATTGGATGAAGTCATTGAAGATTTTGATGATGGCGTGGTGATAGCCGATTTTTATCTGCCATATAGTTGTTGCAGCGATTGCCCGCCGGTGCAGATGATTGTAGTTGGAGAAACAGAAAAGCCCAACCAGCCACCAGTGGCAAGGCCGGGTGATAATATATCGTTACAATTGCCAACCAATGCAGTAAATCTCGATGGCAGTACTTCATCCGATCCTGATGGTACCATAAAATCGTATCTCTGGGAAAAACAATCAGGCCCGGATGCTGTGATAGAGTCTGCATCAGCAAGTAAAACTAAAGTTTCAAAACTCACCGAAGGTGAATATGTTTTTAAACTTACCGTAATAGACGATGACGAATCCACAGATTCTGCCACTGTACAGGTTACAGTATTACCGGCCCCCAATCTTCCACCTGTTGCAAGGGCAACTGCAAAAGATCCGGTGCTTATATTAGGCAATAATAATACAGCCACTACCGCACTGGATGGGTCGGGCTCAAAAGATCCTGATGGCAGTATCAAATCTTTTAGCTGGTCTTTGTCATCGGGAACGGCGTCGGGTGCAGTAATAAGATCTGAGAAAAAAGAAATAACAGAAGTTATATTTACAAGGCCCGGCACTTATGTATTTAAACTGGTTGTAACCGATAATAAAGATGCAACAGATACTGCAGCAGTTACGGTAATTATAAGAGAAAAAGAAAATCAACCGCCTGTTGCGAGGGCAGTAATTAATCCAACAGCCGTAACCTTATCGCAAAACAATACAGCCGATGCTGAGCTTATTGGTTCAGAATCTAAAGACCCTGATGGTGATCCTTTATTATTTCAGTGGTCGTTAGCTGCCGGGCCCTCGTCTGGTGCTATTATTAAAAGTCCTGAAAAGGAACTAACCTCAGTAACATTTACGCAGGCAGGTACTTACATGTTTAAACTGGCTGTTACCGATAGTAAAGGTGCAACAGATGCAACAACAGTTTCCATTACAGTAAATCCTAGAGAGAACAAGGCTCCTGTTGCTAAAGCTGCTGCAAGTCCCGCCACGCTTGTTATACCGCCTAGTGGTGCAGCAACAAGAACTCAGCTAAACAGCCAGGGCTCTGCTGATCCTGATGGAGATTTAATCAGCTTCAGATGGTCATTGCCCGCAACTGTTGCCGGTGCCAGTATACAAAATCCCAATGCTGCAGTAACCGATGTTGTGTTTAGTGCACCGGGTAATTATGTATTTACATTAACCGTTACCGATTCAAGAGGCGGAGTAGGAACGGCTACTGTTACGGTTATAGTAACGGTGGTTGTAGTGCAAAACCAGCCGCCGGTTGCAAGGGCAACAGCAACACCAGCTGTTATTATTATGAATCCAATTTTAGCTACCAGGGTGCAATTGGATGGTAGCACTTCATCAGACCCGGAGAACAACCGGCTTACATTTCTTTGGTCGTTACCCTTAGGAACAACAGGCGCAAATATAACAGCGCCTGCCGAAGCAAAAACAGTTGTGCAGTTTACTAAATTAGGCCGCTACGATTTTACTTTAACAGTTTCGGATGGTAATAAAACAAGCCAGGCAACAGTAACAGTAGAAGTGAGGCCAAGACTTCTTTAAAAATTGGATAACGCAATATGGTATCTCAGAAAAAAAATATCATTCGTAAACAGTCGCTGCATTTTCAATACAATGGAAAGGTGGATGGCTTTGCTTTACAGAAAGAAGTGAGCGATTGGTGTACAGCTATATTGATACCCGAATTGGAACAGCAATTTGATGGGTTAGGGCTTGAGGATAATTATATAACTATTGATAAGCTGGCTATACATGCAACCGTTGATAAAAAAGACTGGCAGCAAAAAATACGGAATAAATTATTGCAGAACCTGCACGAACAATTGATAAAACACAAATCAATAACGGGTAAACCTAATGAACAGACAAAACGGCCATCTCACAAAACAGACGAACTCATTTTATTTTATTTTGAAAAAGGATACCTGCCCTGGTGGAGCAAGGCTTTGCCAGTTGAAAACATGGATGAGCTTTTGGTGAAATGGATTGCCGAAAATAAAACACTTGAGCAAAAAGAAAGCCTGCAACAACAATTGCAAAAGATAGCCTCGGCGCACACTACAAACCGTATTGTAAACTTGCTGCCACTGCAACAGGTATTCATTTTTTTAGAAAATATTTATCAGCATCAAACTCAACTGGTAAAATCTTTGGCAATATTCTTTAAGCAGGGAATTGAAAAAATATCATCCAGCTCCCGGCAAAAAGAAATAGTAAGGCCGGCAATGCAATATTTATTAATTAGTTTGATGAAAAAAGAAAAGGAACCTGACTTACGTAATTTATTACAATTATTTTATGCAGAGGCAGTAAAGCATAAGCCGCTTATAAATGTATTAACACCAGTTGCATTAGCAACACCTAAAAACGCAGACCCTGTTAAAAAAGAATGGTATCAGATACTTAAACAAAAGAAAGATGTACTATCACCCAAACCCGAAGCTGTTGCAGTGCCTGATGATATAAATTACAATAAAGCAATTGATGAGTTAAAGGCCAACTACAATAAAAAAGTTAATGAACAAAAAATTTCAACAGAAAACCTGGAAGGTATTTATATTGAAAATGCAGGTGCAGTAATTATTGCAGCGTTTTTGCCAATGCTTTTTACCAAACTCAACCTCTTTAATGATGGAGCATTTAGAAATGCTGCAAAAGCCACGCTGCTTATTCAATATGCGGTTAACGGATTAACAAATGCAGAAGAACATCAACTGGTACTACCTAAAATTTTATGCGGCCTTGATATTGAATTGCCGGTAGACAGTAGCCAGAAATTAACAAAAAAAGAAAAAGAAGAAGCAGATGAAATGCTTGCTGCAGCAATTGAACATTGGGGAATTATCAAAAACACATCTGTAGCAGGTTTAAGAGAATCTTTCTTAAAAAGAAGCGGCAAACTAAGCCTGTTAAATAATGAGTGGTTGCTGCAGGTAGAGCAAAAAAGTTTCGATATGCTACTGCAGCAACTGCCCTGGAGCATAAGCATGATAAAGCTACCCTGGATGAAAATGCTTTTAAAAACGGAATGGACATCTTAATAAACCAAAAATAAAAAAATGAAAATTGTAAACAACAAACTGGTATCTGAAGTTGGAGAACCTGCCGTAGCATTTGTTAACTCGCCAAATCAAAGCGGCACCATCACACCCAAGTACTTAGTCATACACTATACAGCCGGCCGCAGCGCAGCATCCAGTATAGATTGGTTTAAGAACCCAACTGCAAAAGCATCCGCTCATCTGGTTATTGGGCTAGATGGAAAAATTAACCAAATGGTGCCGTTTAATAAAACAGCATTTCATGCAGGCAAAAGCCAGTGGGCCGGGCTGGTTGGTATGAACAGCCATTCAATTGGCATTGAATTGGACAACCCTGGTAAACTTCGAAAAGTAGGTAATAAATGGGTTGCCTGGTTTGGGGGAGAATACCCTGACAGTAAAGTACTGGTGGCTACCCACAAACACCAAAATACACCTGCCGGTTGGCATGCTTATACAAAAGAACAGATTGATGCCTGCATTCTGGTAAGTCATGCCATCATGCAGCAATACAATTTATTAGATATTCTGGGGCATGAAGATATTTCTCCATTACGCAAGGAAGATCCTGGTCCGGCATTTCCGATGGAGTCTTTTAAATCTGTGTTAAAAGGCCGGGAAGATGATACAAGGGAATTGTATAAATTAAATACAGCGGGCGTTAATTTCAGATCGGGTCCGGGAACCGAATTTGCTGTTTTAGGTAAACTAAAAGCGGGAATAAAAGTAGAGTTTATAAAAAGTAATATGAGCTGGTATAATGTACTGTTAACCGAAAAAGTAACCGGTATAGTTGAACCAGAAGGCTGGATTCATAGCAGCCTGCTAAAAAAATTATAAGAATTTTCATGTTTTCAACCGCCGAAAAAACAAACCGAACCTCAACTGTTGTGCAGCAAAAAGTACAGCAGCAAACCTTTTTCAGAAAGGCGGGGGAGGAATCTTTTTTTGGTGGGAAAGATCAAC
>Ga0209181_10000349_pt1 | contig 86969 bp, 72 predicted proteins | sample MAT05_FD_187208 | JGI IMG/M metagenome (GOLD analysis project Ga0209181, IMG submission 187208) | Freshwater microbial communities from Lake Fryxell liftoff mats and glacier meltwater in Antarctica - MAT-05 (SPAdes) (version 2) | ecosystem: Environmental > Aquatic > Freshwater > Ice > Liftoff...
GCCACAGCGGCCGCCGCGTCGGCCGGGTTCCTGGACGAGGCGGAAGAGCCACTCGGTGCCGGTGCGCTGCATCCACACGGGCGCGCGTCGCAGCGTGCCTCCGTTGTAGGCGAGGGTGGCGCCGACGCCAATGCTTACCGGAACGTCGAGGTCCCGGTAGTCCATGTTGATCCACTTCTCCTGTTTCGGGCAGCCGAAGGCCACGAGCAGCAGGTCGGGCCGGGCTTCTAGGATGCGCCGACGGGTCTCCGTGTGATCGAGATCAAGCAGGGGTTTGAACGGGGGGGAAAAGGCCCCGACGATCTGGAGTCGGGGATGGCGGAGGACGGAGGCGCGGACGGCGTTGTCGAGGCTTTCCTGTCGGCCGCCGAGAAAGAAGACGCGCCAGCCGCGTTGTTCGGCTTCAGCGAGCAAGCGGGGTGCGATCATGGAGGCGATCGCGTCGAGGGTTTCGCTGTTGGTGATTGGATTGAAGGGGACGCTGAGGATGGCGATGGGGGGGCGGGAGGGAGTCAGGAGGGACGGCTTGGTGACCTGCTCGTTCAAGACATGGCAACCCTAGGACGGAAATGGCGTGCACATCAAACACTCGCACGCCGACGTTGTCGCGGGCGGCGCTCGCGGCCTTCGGGGCGGGGACGGTGGCGGTGATGCTGGTGAGCATGATCGAGCGACCGACGAAGCGGGGCTGGGTCGCGATGGGGGAGGCGGGGATGGTGGGGCGACCGCGGCACGGTTGGAGGTGCGACGACGTGAGGCTGGGGCCAAGGCTTTGGCTCGGGAATGAGGTGTGCGTCGAGACCCAGGTTTCGATCTGGCGGCGGAGATTGGGTTCCGCGTCTGTTTCCTCGCCAGAGACAACCTCCTTTGAATAATCTGCCTGGCGTCTGACGTCTTCGTAAGCAAAGGACTGATGTCGCGGGAAGGATTGATTGCGTTTGGGTGCATTGCGGGTGGCTTAATCTTGCTACTCGCAGGATTTTTCGTGCCCGCACATTACCGGGCGGTGGACTGGGAGGTTCTCAGGGTGGCCGGGGAAGGAACGGCGACCCGGGTGAGTCTGGCCAACGATTTTTTGAAAAACGGGCAAGTGGGGCCAGCGGCGGTGCTGTTTCGATCGGTGCACGACTTGAAGGCAGAAGGTGATGCGAAGGTGGTGGCGGAGGCTGGGATGGAAGAAGTGGGAGATCGGGTGGCGCGGGATGCCGGAGTGTCGCTCTGGGGTGGGGTGAGCCCGTGGTTGGATGCCTGCTGCCGCGAGGCGGCCCAATCGATTTCGAGGGTGGAGCGTGGGACGTTCGAGGTGGGCATTCCAGTGTTGCAATGGCTTTTGCCCGCGGAAGCGCGGCGGGCGATGTTGCAGCACATTCAGGGGAGCAGCGAAGCGGCGGTGATGGCGTTGCTGTCGGCCCGGCGGTTGGAGCACACGGTGATTCTTCCCCCAGTGGCCTCAGCCTCGGGGCAGCCGCTGGACGCGGGGCTTTTGCTGGCTTCGGCACTTGTCGAACAGCGGCGGGGCGGGGCGGGGGTGGCGTTGGAATGGGAGCGTGGGGCGATGGCGGCGACTCAAGGGAGGGGCAGCGAGGGGCTGGAGTCGATGGTGTTGGATTTATTGGCGGCGGCGCGATTTTTCGATTGGGAGCAGCTCGCGACCCTGGTGGATCAATGCGAGGACGGGCCGAGCCTGCATCGATTGGTGGAGATTTCGGGCGGGGAAGCGCAGCGCTGGACGAGCCTGTACGCGGTGGTTTCGGCCAGTGGTGGGATGAAGCGGGTGTCCGATTATCTGGTGAAACATGGGGAATCGGGCCTGAAGGATTTGGAGCGTGCCCTGGATTTGGGGGGAGGCGCGGTGAAGGAACTGCTTCAGGAAGGGCATCGGATTCACGAGGGGCGCTGGCGAGGGTGGATGGTGCGTGCGACCGGAGCGGATGCGGCGTCCCGTTGGGTGGTGTCGGCGACGCAACGGGCGCCGACGCTGGCGTTGGCAGTGCGTTACCTTCTGTGGTTGGATGGGTTGTTTCTGCTGATTTTGGGATTGTGGTGGGGGCGGCGGAACTTTGTGTCCGAAACCAACCGCCGGTTTCAGCAGCGTCCGGACATGATTTCGGTGGCGGTGGTGGCGGTGGCGGTGGTGGTGGGGATTTTTCTGGCGAGCGAGCGATTTCTCGGGCTTCAACCTGGGGCTGCGGCGGGGCGCGCGGCCGCGGGCATCCCAGTGCTGAAGGCACAGGTGCGCTTGGAACTGCCCCCGGCTAAGAATTCTCTCATGAACGAAAAAGTCATCGGCATGCTGGTCTTGTTCTTTGTGACCCAGTTTGCCATTTATCTGATCGGCCTCAGCCGGCTGCGGCACGTCCGCGGGCAGGGGGTGAGCGGCGAAACGAAGCTGAGGTTGTTGGACAACGAGGAGAGCATGTTTGACGCTCCGCTGTACTTGGGTATTGCGGGGAGCGTGCTGGCCTTGGTGCTCCGGCTGACGGGCTTTGGTGACGTGAGCCTGATGGCGTCGTATTCGTCGACGCTGTTCGGAATCCTGTTCTGTTTCATCCTGAAGGTGATGCATGTGCGGCCGTACCGGCAGCAGCTGATCCTGGAATCCTCGGAGCAAGCGGACACATGAATCGCTCGGTCCTGCTGGTCATTTGTGACTTCCTGATCCTGACCCTGCTGTCGTTCGTTCAGTTTGACGCGACGACGACGGAGAGCGGGACGGACACGACACCGACTCCGTCGTCTGCGCCGGGGGTGTCGGCTCCGGCGATGAGCAACATGCTGGCGACCCTGCAATCGGCGCTGGAGCTCGAGCGGGTGCAGCGTGATGCGTTAACGAACGCGTTGGCGGCCAGCTCGGCGGAGCTTTCGGAGCGGTTGCGGCTTTTGGCGGAGCGTGAATCCGCTTTATCGAGCGTGCAGCAGCGGTTGGAGAAGTCGGAACTGGACGCTCAACGTTTGGCCGAGGAGCGGGCCCGTTTGGACCGGGCTCGGGCGGAGGCGTCGGCGTCGGTGCGCGAATTGCAGGTAGCCTTTGAGACGACTCGGCGGAGCGCGGACTCGTTGCAGGACCGGCTGTCGGACACGACCCGGGAGGCGGCGGCGGCGAAGGCGCGGTTGCAGACGATGGAGGAGGAGATGGTGCGGAAGCGGGAAGAGACGCAGGCGATGCAGCAGCAGATCCGGGAATTGGATGCGACCCACGACACGCTGAAGGAGGACAAGTTCAAGCTGACGACGGAACTACGCCTGACCGAAGCCGATGCCACGGTGGCCCGCCGGGAGGTGACGAATCTGACCCAGCAACTGGTGACCACCGGGGTGGAGAAGCGGGAATTGCTCCAGACGACGGCTCGGCTGGCGACGAACGTGACGACCCTTTCGCAGGAATCGACGGCGATCCGCGAACAGATCGAGCGGCAGACGCGGTTGCCGGCCAACCTGATTTACGCGGATTATTTGACCAACAAAGTTCGCACGGAGATGACCGGGACCACGCGGGGCGCGCTGGGTCAGGAAGTGGTTCGTAAACGCGAGGCCTCGAGCGTCCTGGTGCGGGTGGAAGGCCAGGTGTACGCGGTGCTTCACCTCGAGCAAACGGCCTTGCGGCTCTGGCCGCTCGATGTGCCGTGGACCGCCTTTTCCGGGGAACTGAGCCGGGGTGACCGTCGGATGGCGGCTGCGGAGTTCGGTCTGTTGAAACGGGATCCGCGGGTGGCGTTGATTCCGGTGGATGCGGCCATGGTTTCGACCCTGGGCGCGCGGGTGTACGAGGTGGCGAAGGACCCGGCTCAATTCGCGGACGCGGTGATCATCGGGGGCGAGGAGAGTTACTACGGGGAGTGCGCGTTTCGGTTGAACGCGGAGAATCTCGGCTACGTGGAGATGGAACGTTCGACGTTTCGCCGGTTGATGGGTGATTTCGCGCCACGGCGGGGCGACCTGGCGTTCACCAAGACCGGTGAGTTGCTGGGGATACTGGTGAACAGCGATCAGTGTCTGTTATTGGATTCGTCCCTGGTGCTGCCTACCTTCCGGATCGGCGAGCGGCTCGACCCTGCCCGGAGTATCTCACTGGTCCGGTCCGCCCAGGCGATTCTGGAACGGATGCCCTCCGGACTGCGCTGAAGACTGTCAAGAGGCCTTCAGGACATTTGCGGGGAATGGCCGGATCCGCGTGGACGGTCGGGCTGCGGTTCCCCAACGTGATCGCGTGTCCGGCGTCCTACTCTCCCAGCTTGGCCTCGACGCACCGGTGACGGTGCTGTGGGGCGTGGGGTCGGAGCGCTCCTTCCAGTTGGAACGTCTGGGGATTCGGACCCTGACGGATTTTCTGCTGCATCGTCCCCGGCGCTATGAAGACCGGCGGGAATTCCGGGCGATTCGCGACATCTCGGAGAAGGGATGGGTCACGGTGCGGGGACGGGTGGTGGCGCAGGGGGTCAAGGTCTTCCGGAAGGGGACGCGGTCCGTGTTCGAATTGATCCTGGATGACGGCACGGGTCGTTTGCATTGTCGTTGGTGGAACATGCCGTACATGGAGGGGTATTTCTCGGTTGGGTTGGAATTGTTGGTGGTGGGGCGGGTGATGGAGTTGAAACCGCGGACCATGAATCACCCGGAGACGGAGGTTGTGGAGGAGGGGGATGAGCCGTCGGTCCATATGGGGCGGATCGTTCCGGTGTACCCACTGACCGAAGGGATTTCGCAGCGTTGGATGCGGGGGCGGATGTGGAGTCTGGTGGAGCATCTCGCGCCACGGGTGCTTGAGCCGTTTCCTGAGGTGAAGGCGGGTGGTCTGCCGACCCGGGCCGAGGCGATTCGCGCGCTGCACTTCCCGAAGGAACCGGCGGAAGCGGACCGGGGCCGGCGCCGGTTGGCGTTCGACGAGTTTGTGGTCCTGCAGCGGGAAATCCAGGCGCGGCGTCGGCGATTGCGGGCGGTGGCCCGGGGACTTCCGTGTGGCGGGGACAACCGGTTGATCAAGCCGTTCCTCGGACGGTTGGGATTCCGGCTCACCGAGGCCCAGAGTCGGGTGCTGCGGCAGATTCGTCATGACATGGGTGGGGCGATTCCCATGCGGCGTCTGGTCCAGGGGGACGTGGGTTCGGGGAAGACGGTGGTGGCGGCGGCGGCGGCGTTGATGGCGATCGAGAGCGGTTACAGCGTGGCCCTGATGGCGCCCACCGAGATTCTGGCAGGCCAGCACGAGGGGCGTTTTCGGGAATGGTTCGGGCCGCTGGGGATACCGGTCGAGTGCCGGACGGGTTCGGTTGATACCACGGTTGACGGGGCGGGCGCTGGGGTGGGGATGACGATCGGAACCCACGCACTCTTGGAGGCCGGGTTTACGCCACGGAACCTGGGATTGGTGATCATCGACGAGCAGCACAAGTTTGGTGTGACCCAGCGCGAGGAACTGGTACGTAAAGGGCGGTATCCCCATCTCCTGGTCATGACGGCGACGCCTATTCCGCGAACGCTGGCGTTGACCCTTTATGGCGATCTCGATGTTTCGGTGATGGACCAGTCACCGCCTGGACGAGGTCGGATTCGGACCTATGTGCGGGGCCGGGACAAGCTTCCGAAAGTCTGGGAATTTGTGCGGGGCGAACTGGAGGCGGGCCGGCAGGCGTACGTGGTGTACTCGAGGGTGGAGGACGACGGGGGTGGGGAAGTGAAGGCGGTGACCCGCGAACTGGCGGGATTGAGGAAGGTCCTCGAGCCGTACGAGGTGGGAATGCTGCATGGGCGCATGGACGGGGAGGAGAAAGAGCGGGTGATGGGAGGTTTTCGTTCAGGGCGGACGGGCGTTCTGTTGGCGACCTCGGTGATCGAAGTGGGGGTGGATGTGCCGAACGCGACGGTCATGGTGATTGAGAATGCGGAGCAATTTGGTCTGGCGCAGCTTCACCAATTGCGTGGGCGGATTGGACGGGGAGTTCATGCCGCCACCTGCGTGCTGGTGATGGCCAAGGACTCCGACGAGATACGTCGGCGATTGAAGGTGTTGGAAGAGAGCGCGGACGGCTTTGCGATTGCGGAGGCGGACCTCCGTCTGCGGGGGCCTGGGGAGATGCTGGGTCAGGTGCAAAGCGGGCTTCCACCGTTCCGCTTTGCGGATCTGGCTGGTGACCGGGAACTTCTGGAATTTGCGAGGGCGGCGGTATCGGCGGCTTGGACAAACAATGAACCCTAAACCTGAAGACTCGCGTGATGGCGTGACTGCCTCTACGATCGTTCCCATGACGATGGAGGCCCAAGACGGGCAGCAGCGACCGAAGAAGATCAATCTCCGGCGCCCTGACATTATGGAAGCCGTTCAAGCTCAGGTGCTTTCGCATTATCGAAGCAACCTGGTGGAACGGATTCGTGCGAACGGCCATGTGCTCTCGGTGCCCGGGGTGTTGACGGTCACATTGGCGAAAGAATTCGGCTTTTGCTATGGGGTGGAGCGGGCGATTGACCTGGCCTACGCGGCTCGCAAGGCGTTTCCCGACCGGCGGATCTTTCTCCTGGGCGAGATCATCCATAATCCGGAAGTGAACGATCAGATCCGTCGGATGGGGATCGTGACGATTGCGAGCCGTCCGGACGACGCGGAGATCGAGGCGATCACGCCGGAGGACATCGTGATCATTCCGGCCTTTGGCACGGAGGTGGCGACCCGAAAGAAGCTGGAGGCACGTGGCTGCACCTTTGTGGACACGACCTGCGGGGACGTGATGAGCGTGTGGAAGCGGGTGCGCCAGTACTCGAAGGAGTCGGTGACCAGCATCATCCACGGCAAGGCGTGGCACGAGGAGACATTGGCGACGAGTTCGCAGGCGCGCGCGAACGGCAGTGGGCACTACCTGGTGGTGTTCAACCTCTCAGAGACGGACTACGTCTGTAACTACATCCTCGACGGGGGGGACAAGGCGGTGTTCCTCGAAAAATTCAAGGGTGCGTATTCCGACGGATTCGATCCGGACCTGCATCTGAAAGCGGTGGGAGTGGCCAACCAGACCACGATGTTGCGGGGCGAAACCGAGGAAGTGCAGCGGCGGTTGCGGGTGGCGATGGAGCGGAAGCACGGCCCGGACAAGGTGGGGGATCATTTCCGGTTCTTCGACACGATCTGTGGCGCGACGCAGGACCGGCAGGATGCCTTGGAGAAGTTGCTGAGAATTCCACCGGATCTGCTGCTGGTGATTGGTGGCTACAATTCCTCCAATACCTCGCACCTGGCGGAGATGGGGGAGTCGATTCTGCCGACTTACTTCATCAAGAACGGGAGCAAGATGGTCTCGACGGGGTTGATCCAGCATTGGGATCAGCACAAGCGGGAGGAAGTGGAGACCCGTGACTGGCTGCCGTGGGGTCCGTTGACGGTCGGCGTGACGGCGGGAGCGAGTTGTCCGAACAACCTGATCGAGGAAGTGATTGAGCGGCTTTTCGAGCTGAAGGGAGTCGAGATTCCCGGGTTGCCGTCGCCGGTGTCGTGACGAAGGGCCGGACGTCCCACCGCCATGCCGGTTTCCAGGATTGAATTGGAGGAGCGCGAGGATGCGTGGCTGGCTCCGTATGCCCAGCGAAGTTCGGCCACCCGCGGGCGAGTCCATGAGGAGACACCGCCGGAGTGGCGCACCCACTATCAGCGCGACCGGGATCGGGTGATCCACAGCCCGGCCTTCCGCCGGTTGGAGTACAAGACGCAGGTGTTTCTGAACGGGACCGGTGATCACTTGAGGACCCGGCTGACCCACACGATGGAGGTGGCCGGCATCTCGCGGAACATCGCGCGTGCGCTCCGTTTGAATGAGGATTTGGCTGAGACCATCGCCTTGGCCCATGACCTTGGGCACTCCCCCTTCGGGCATTCGGGCGAGAGTGTGCTCAACCGTCTGATGCGGGGGCACGGCGGGTTCGAGCACAATCGGCAGAGCCTCCGGGTGGTCGATGAGCTGGAGCGGAAATACCCCGGTTTTCCGGGGCTGAATCTGACCTGGGAAGCACGCGAAGGGCTGATGAAGCACGCCACCGCGTACGATGTTCCTCGGCCGCGCCCGGATTTCGAAGTGCGCTCGCCGTCGTTGGAGGCTCAGGTGGCCAACCTCGCCGACGAGGTGGCCTACTACAGCCACGACCTCGACGACGGCATCGAATGCGGACTGCTCTCGGAGAAGGCTCTGGTGCGGGACGTCGAAGTTTGGCGCCAGGCCGCGTCCTGGGTCCGCCGGAAGTACGGCCGGATGCCGGACGAGACGCGTCGCTTCTTCACGATTCGGGTGATCATCGATGAACAGGTGAAGGACGTGGTGCGAACCACCGAGGCGGCGATCCGGTCGGCGAAAGTCCAAGCGTCGGATGGCGTCCGGCGACTGGCGCGACCGCTGGTTCGCTACAGTCCGGACCGTCGGAGGCGGAATCTTCAGCTGCGCAAGTACCTGTACCAGCAGCTCTACTACAACCCGGTTGTGCATGTGCCGAACCAGCAGGCGGTCCAAATGTTGGAGGAATTGTTCCGGTATTTCCTGAAGCATCCGGCCGACATGGGGGAAGGCGCGCAACGCAGGCTGCGTCAGAAAGTTCTTCACCGGACGGTCTGCGATTACCTGGCTGGAATGACCGACCGGTACGCCATGCAGGAGCATCTCCGGTTAGTCGCCGCCAGGGTGTAGTCAGGGGATGCGGGTCGCCGCGAGGAATTCCGGGAAAAGGGTCACGCTGGATCCGAGAACGGCGTAGTCGCGTTGGAGATCGGCTTCGGTCAGATGCAGGACAATCGGATTTCCCTGGGGGTCGGTCATGTGGCCCCCTGCCTCGGGGAGAATCAGGCAAACCGGCGCGATGTCCCAGATTTTGGCCCTCAGATTCACGCACCCTCCAAACCGCCCGTCCGCCGTGTAACAGAAATCAAGCAGGCAATTGGTGGTCCGCAGGTTGCGAACCCGGCCAAGCACCCGCTGTAGCATGCCTACGTTCGCGCGGTTGACGTCGTCGCTGGCGTCCGGGTCGAGCCCGAAGGCGCAGAGCACATTTTTCATCCGGATCTCACGGGTGACCTGGAGCCGTTCGCCGTCGCGGAACGCGCCTTGACCCAACTCCGCCGAGTAGAGGGTGCGGGTGATGGGCAGGTACATGGCCGCGATGATGGGTGTCGCGCGATGCAGGACGGCGATCTGGACGCCGAACCAGGGGAGCCCGGCGACATAGTTCGAGGTGCCGTCGAGGGGATCGACGACCCAGGTGTAATCGGCCTGGCGAAGAGTTCCGCCGCTTTCCTCGGCGATGATGTCGTGGCCGGGAAACTCGGAGCGGATGTGCGACAGAATGCAGGCCTCGGCCGCGAGGTCGGCTTCGCTGACGACGCTGGAATGTTCGCCTTTCTGGCGGATATCCGTGACGCGTCCGAAGTGGTGGAGAAGGACGTCGCCGGCGGTGTGGACGCAGTGGAGGATGCTTTCGCGAATCCGGTCAATTTCGTGGTTCATGGCGCGGTGGGCAACCCACGCAGGTGGGCCGCGAGTTCGGGGAGGTGGTCCGTGTTGATGAGGTCGACGCCCGCTTCCGCCTGGACGTTCCAGATCGCGGGGCGATCGGCGGCGGCCCAGAAGCGGATTCTGCGGCCTTGCTGGTGGGCCTTTTGGACAAGCGCACGGACCTTGGCCTTTTCGTCCGCCGGGAACGGTCCGTCTCCATTCCACAGGAAATGGGAGCGCCAGTTGTCGCTCACGAGGGGAACCAGGTGCGGGCTGGGATTGGTTTCCAGATCGGGCAGACGCCCGTCAAGGGCAGCCAGACGTTCAGGTTCGGCAGCGAGGGTATTCCAGGGCCGATTCCCCGAGATCACTACCGTGACGGCATTGGTGAGGGTGCGCTGGTCACGGAAGATCGTGAGCATGGAACGGTAGGCTGCCAGGACTTCCTTGAGTTTGGCATAGGTCGGGTCGGCGTCCGACTTGAAGTCGATCAGCAGGATGAGGGGAGGGCCGCCGGGATGGACGCGCCCGCCGTGGGCATTCACCCGGGCCATCAAGGGGTCGAGGTAGAGCGCCTGGAGCGTACGATCCGGCCGGACCTTGGGCCGGTCGTGGGCGACGAGAAGTTGTCCGTCGACGAGGTAGATGTCGGCTTCGACGGAACAGAAGCCCTGGTCGAGGGCGTCAAGCAAGGGGCGGGAATGCTCGTAGTCGTTATGGGAATGGGCGTTGGGGAGGGGGGTAGGTCCGGCGGGTGCCGCGGCAAGGGCTGCGGTGGCCAGGATTGAAAGGAGGACGATCGGGATCTTCATGTGTGGCGGGTTCCAATGGAAAGGGGAGCAGCGTCGGACGGTCTAATGGGTGCGGCTCACGACCCACGAATGGGGTGGCCTACGACCCAACCCCTGGTCGGGCATCGGAGTCGGTGCCGGGAGGATACGAACCTGGCGGGATTGGAAAAGAAAAGGTTGTCGTCGGGGGTACGTACATCAACTCGACTCAGGCCCTTGTGGACGCGGGTGCTCGTCGTGGAATGACCTTTATTGGCCCTGGGTGACTTCATGCCGGCCCAGGTAAATGGATTTCGTAAGGGTGACCTGATGGCTGGACCACTCACGCCCGACACGCCCTCGCTCGGCCGCCGGACAACCCATGAAGAACGATCCTGGCGGAATCCGGACCATTTCCAACGGTCGTGCCCCCGGCCGGGCGCCTGGCAACGTCAGGCGGATCATGTTCAACGCCTTTTCGGGTTCGCCCTCCTGGCCTCCGTCGCTTGCCGCAGCGGCCAAGACCACCTTGATTCCTCCGAGCCACAACCAACGCTTCATGCCGGGCAATCTCCGCCTCCCAGGTAGTCGCGGTCACCGATAATGACGCCAAGGGCTGTGCAGGCCCGCTCCTCCGCCACGTAATCTGGGTCCTTTCAGAATTTGGCTTCATCCCAGGGCGCTTCCCGCCGATGTTGAGAATCAGGAATGGCATGGGCGTCGAATTTTTTGGCGATAGCGATCCTCTCGGGGATCTTCCCCTCTTTTTTTACGGCTCAGGCCGCCGAATTGTCGCCCACCGAAGTCTACCGTCGAGTTGTCGCCTCCACCCTTTCCATCAAGGTCCGGACCCTATCGGGTGATCGGTTTGTGGGCGCGGCGTTTCTCGTCGGCGATTCGGGTCGTGCCGCCACGGCCTGGCATCTTGTCCGCGACGCCGAGGAGATACGGGGGACGTACTCCGATGGAACATCGGCGCAGATTCAGAAAATCATCGCGCATCACGAGACCCACGATCTGGCTCTGCTCCAGGTTGCGCCAACCCTCCGGGAGCCTCTGCCCCTGCAACTGGAGACTCCACCGATTGCGTCCAGGCTCTACGCCATCGGGTCACCGCGCGGTTACTCCTTCAGCATTTCGGATGGCCTTTTGAGTCAGATCCAACAGATCGACGGCTTTCCCCAATATCAGCTGACGTGCCCATTTTCCCCCGGCAACAGTGGCGGGCCAGTCGTCAATGAAGAGGGGCAGGTGGTGGGTCTTTCGTCCTGGAGCAAGCTCGGCGCCCAGAATCTCAATTTTGCGATTCCATCTCCGCTCCTCGCCAGCCTCGTTTCCAATTCCAGCACCCGGCTCGCGCCCACGCCGTCCGTGCCGGGCGCCGAAGGGTCGACTTCCGTCTCGGCCGATCCAGCCGGTTTCCTGAACCAGGCTCCCAGCCCTTCGAAGGCCGAGGAGGATGGACTCGTGGGATTACGGGAGATCCTTGGCGCATTCGCCGGCAAGACAGTTCGAATCACCGTCTCGGCGGACGACCAGACCCGCACCGTTCAATATCATGTTCCGGTCGTGCCTTGCCTGGTCCCCGTTGCCGGGACCGAGACAGGGGCCGCCGATTCCGTCGCCGAACAACCGGTTCGCGGAAGCCGATAAGTTGCGCTCCGCCCCGACCGGAGTGCCTGAGCCAACGCGAAACCGACCGGACCGCGAGCGGTTTCCGGTCGGTCGTTCGGCAGGGGGATTCCCGGCCGGGATCAAGCTATTAAGGCTTCCTGTCGTCGTTGACCTTCAGGCGGTCGCGATTCGTGTCATCCGTCTTCCCGCTGGAAGGATCGATCGAGCGGGTGTCCAACGAGATGTCCGAGACTTGAATCGCCTGGATTCCACCTCGGCTCATCAGCCGTCCGGTCACCCGGACCTGGGCATCTTCCTTCAACCCGGTCTTGGATAGCTCCTGTTGGTGGATCGGGCGTGTGGTCTCCTCCGTTTGCTTGGGCCTCGATGCATCGCGGCGTGCGTCGCGATTCACGTCATCGGATCCGCGGACTTGCAGGCGATCGCGCGCTTCGTCCGCGGAGGTCGCCCAATTGGAGTTGCCGTCGGCGATCATGGCCTTCGCTTTGAGCAGTGCTGCCTGACTCGAGGAGTCTTCGCTGAAGACAAGAATATAGGCCTGTCCACCGGTGGAGTTCGCTTCGAGGTCCGAACGGATCGCCTTCTCGGACGCCGGTTTTGGATCCGACTGCCCGGTGAAGGTCCGACCGCCCGAACCTGTGGTGGGGGCTTGGATGGTTGGAAGGGTTGAAACGTCGCGAAAGGCCATGTTCTGTGAGATGAGAAGCAGGGTCTGTGTGTGGGACGCCGCCGGATTCATTGGGTTGAACCGGGCGTTGGGCTGGTTGGCGGCTGGCAGTTGGTAGGGGTTTCTCTTGAGCGTCTGGGGCGTGGTAGACCGCGTCCCGTCCGGGCGCTCAGGAATCTGTGACGACGGCAAAGCGCTCGTCGACGCGGTGGAATCACTCTGGGAGAGGAATTCTGGCAGGCCGACCAACCGGCCCATAATGGTCTGGTTCGTTTCCGACCCGGAATCCGAGCGGGCTGGAGTGTTGTGTTCCTCGCCGAAAGCGGCAGCCAAGTTGAGGACAGCCGCGGCGGCGACGGTGGCAATGAATCTGTTTTGCATAGGAGCAGTTCCTTCTGAATTGAGGTGTCTTGAGGTCCCAACGGTTTGTCTCCGTCGATCACCGAACTTGAGCATGGGGTGCGGGACCGTTTTCGCGCTACGGGGTATAGACCCCAGTGATTTCCTGGAACCCAGGTTGGGAATCGCCCACTCCGATTCGTCAGGATGTGGATTTGAACTTCGCGACGGGACCGGCACTCGCCACGATCCTGGGCCATGAGCAAGCCGTCGGATGTCCGTGTGGTGGGCACTCGTTTCTATCTGTTACCGATTCCAACCCGGGTGCCGTTGAAGTTTGGCACGGAGACGTTGAGTCATGTCACGTGTGCGCGGGTGTGGTTGCGGGTGGAGGATCGCGCGGGGCGGTTGGCGGAAGGATGGGGCGAGGTGCCGCTGAGCGTGCAGTGGGGGTGGCCGTCGAAGCTGGGTTATGAAACTCGATTGTCGGCGATGGTGAGGGTGATGCAGCGGCTGGGCAGCGCGTGGGTGGGGAGTGGAATATGGGGGCATCCGCTGGAGATTGGTTGGGATTTTGTGGAGCACGTTCTGCCGGCAGTGATCGAAGGCTTGAATCGGGAGCGGGGCGGGGAAGCGATGCCATGGTTGGCGGGGTTGATTGGTGCGTCGGCGTATGACGTCGCGATCCATGATGCTTTTGGGCGGCTGCTGGGGCGGCCGGTCTATGAAACCTATGGACCGGACTTCTTGAGTCGGGATCTGGCGGCGTTTCTGGGTCCGGAAGGTGGGTTTGAGGGGAGGTATCCGGTGCAGTACCTGAGTCGGCGGCGCGACACGCTGGCCGCGTGGCATCTGGTGGGCGGGCTCGATCCGATCGCGTTGTCGGAGTTGAAAGGAGACGAGCCGGCGGACGGCTATCCGGTGTTGCTGGAGGATTGGATACGACGGGATGGGTTGAAGTGTTTGAAGGTCAAGCTACGCGGGAACGATGCCGCGTGGGATTACGAGCGGTTGGTGGGAGTGGGGGGTGTAGCGACGGAGCACGGGGTGGATTGGCTGACAGCCGACTTCAACTGCACGGTGAGCGATCCGGAGTATGTGAACGAGATTCTGGACCGGCTCAAGGATGAGCATCCGCGGTTGTACGGCATGCTGCTGTATGTGGAGCAACCGTTCCCCTACGACCTTGAGGCGAACCGGATTGACGCGCACAGTGTGGCGGCGCGAAAGCCGCTGTTTCTGGACGAGAGCGCGCACGACTGGCGATTGGTGCGTTTGGGACGTGAACTGGGTTGGACGGGGGTGGCGCTGAAGACGTGCAAGACGCAGAGCGGGGCGTTGCTGAGCCTTTGTTGGGCCCGGGCGCACGGAATGACCCTGATGGTGCAGGATCTCACCAACCCCATGCTGGCTCAACTGCCGCACCTTCAACTCGCGGCCCACGCCGGGACGATCATGGGCGTCGAGACCAACGCGATGCAGTTCTATCCGGAGGCGTCCGCCCCCGAGGCGTTGGTGCATCCGGGTTGTTATCGGCGACGCGCGGGCTGCGTGGATCTATCGACCGTTCGCGGCGGCGGATTCGGTTATCGGCTGGAGGACATGCGGCGAACTCTGCCGGAGCCTGCGGCGGCGGAAGGGAAGGCAGGGTAGAAACACAAAGGGGCCCGGAGACATCCCCGGGCCCGTCGGTTTTCGTTTTTGTTTCTAACACCCTACTGCGCCGGACACTGAACTACTCCGTCAGGCTGAGCCACTCGCGGGTGGATTCGCGCAGTTCGGCTTGCCGGATGGCATAATGCCGAGCCTTGCGGACCTTCTCCTCGAACAGCACTGGAAGAACCAGCAGCGGAAACGGTGTGAGCCACGCGAGTGACTCGGCTTCCGATGCGGCCGTCCGAAGGCCTGCCTGCAGTACGGGATTGTTCGTCCCGGCCAATAAAGGCCGAAGCAAACGCCCCCTGAGCCGCATGAGCGCCACGTCTTGGGGTCCCCGGTTGAACCGGGGTGCCCCTGCCGGGCGACGACCGAGCCGGCGCAGTGCCTTAGCTTGAGTCGCCTTCACCACGAGTGTGTTGTAGCACGCCGGTGGGGGGTGGGCAACTAGGTGAATTCTCTGCGAGATGACGAAGGTTACTTTAAACGCTTGGTTTGGAAAGCTTTACGTAGGGAATTCAGGGGTAACGTGTTGATGACATCTCCCGGTCCAAGCCAGCCTTTACGGGCCAGTCCCGCACCCAAACGGAGGTAGCCGGCATGCTCAAGTCGGTGGGCGTCGCAGTTGATCACGCATTTCACGCCTTTTTGGCGTGCGTAATTCCAAAGGCGCCAGTCGAGATCGAGTCGGTACGGGCCGGCGTTCAGTTCGATCCAGGTGCCGGTCTCGGCGCAGGCGTCGATGACCGCCCTCAGGTCGACGGGGTAGGCGTTACGTTCGAGCAAAAGCCGGCCGCTGGGGTGTCCCAGCATGTGGACATACCGGTTCTGGGCGGCGTGGATGAGGCGACGGGTGTTCTCGGCTTCGTTGTTGGCGGGGACGTGGAGGCTGGCCACCACGACTTCCAGGTCAGCGAGCACATCATCCGGGTAATCCAAGCCCTCCTTAAGCACATCGACTTCACTGCCTGCAAGCAGGCGAAACTCGGAGCCTTCGTCGGCGAACTGGCGGTTGAGAGCGTTGAGGGCGTTTCGTTGTTCGATCAGCCGTGAAATCGGGAGGCCATTGGCTTGGAAGGACGCGCGCGAGTGATCGGTGATCGCCCAATAGGCGCAACCGAGTTCCTGGGCATGAGCGGCGATCGCCTCCAGCGTGTTACGGCCGTCGCTCCAGGTGGAATGGTTGTGCAGGGAACCCTTCAAGTGGGTCCAGTCTAACAACCGCGGGAGCGTATGGGCTTCGGCGGCAGAGAATTCGCCCTGGTCTTCTCGAAGTTCGGGCGGGATGTAGTCGAGACCGAGGTGCTCGAAGAGTTGCTCCTCGGTTTGGCACTCGATTCGAAGGGCGAGATCGCGGGTTTCCTCGGAGGATCGGAACAGGCCGTATTCGTTGAGGCGCAGCCCGCGGGAGATGGCCCGCTGGCGCATGACGATGTTGTGTTCCTTGCTCCCGGTGAAGTAGGCGAGGGCGGAACTGAACTCGGCATCCGCGACGACCCGAAGGTCGGCCTGGATGCCGAGTTCGAGGATGACGGAGGCTTTGGTGGGTCCCTTCGCGCTGACGCTCTGAATGCCGGGTTGCTCGACGAAATAGTCGATGACGGCGGCGGGGTTTCTGGAGGACACGACGAAGTCGATGTCCCCGATGACCTCCTTCCAGCGGCGGAGACTGCCGGCGGTGCTGCAACGGAGGACGTCGGGATGGGCGCGTAGAATGTCGAGGATGGATTCGGCGGCGGCGAGGGCGTCGGAGATTCGGTAACGGGAGGCGAACTGGCGACGGAACGCGATGCCTTCGAGGATCTTCTGTTGGGATTTTTCGCCGAATCCGTCGAGCGCGGCGACCTTGCCGGTGTGGCAGGCGGCTTCGAGCTGTTCGACGGTGGTGATGCCGAGTTCGTCGTGGAGCTTTTTGACCTTTTTCGGGCCGACGCCGGGGAGGTCGAGCATGGCGACGAGGCCGGGGGGGACGGAGGCGCGGAGTTCCTCGTAGTACGGGAGGGCGCCGGTGGAGACGAGGGTGGTGACCTTGTCCTGAAGGGCTTCGCCGAAGCCTTTGAGTTCGCCGAGGCGTTTTTCGGCGACGAGTTTTTCGAGGGGTTCGGTAAGTCCTTCAAGGGTCCGCGCGCCATTGTGGTAGGCGCGAGTTTTGAAGGGGTTTTCGCCCTTGAGTTCGAGTAAGACTCCGATTTCGGAGAGGATGGCGGCGACCTGATCCTTGTTCATCCGCGGGCACGGTATTGAGGAAGGGCTCGCGCTGCCAGAGGGGAAAGCGGTGAAAATCCCGGTGGCCAACGGGCTTGGGGGCGGGCAGTATCCCGGCCCTTTCGAATGAAGCGGACGCACCATTGTAACGAACTCCGCCCGACGCATGTCGGGCAGGATGTAATTCTCGAAGGCTGGGTTCATTCCCGGCGCGATCTTGGCGGGGTGATTTTCATCGATGTGCGCGACCGCGAAGGGCGCACGCAGACGGTGTTCGATCCCTCCGACCTGGCGAAGGAGCTCTTTGAGCGGGCTTCGGGCCTCCGGAGCGAGAGCGTCATCCGGGTGGAGGGGAAGGTTCGGGCCCGTCCCGAGGGCACGGCCAATACGAAGATCGAGACGGGCGGCGTGGAAGTGATGGCGCTACGACTCGAGGTGTTGAACCTCGCAGATCCGTTGCCATTCCAGATCGACGAGCCCGAGGCGGCGGCGCGCGTCAGCGAGGAGACCCGGTTGCAGTATCGGTATCTCGACCTGCGCCGGCCGGAAATGACTAGGAACCTGCGGGTGCGGCACAAGGTGGCGAAGGCCGTTCGTGACTACATGGACGACGAAGGGTTTCTGGAAGTGGAGACCCCGACGCTGTTCAAATCGACGCCGGAAGGGGCCCGGGAGTTCCTGGTTCCGAACCGGCGGGAAGCGGGGACGTTCTACGCGCTGCCGCAGTCGCCGCAGCAGTTCAAACAGATTCTGATGGTGGCCGGGGTGGAGCGTTACTTCCAACTGGCGCGCTGCTATCGCGACGAGGATTTGCGGGCGGACCGGCAGCCGGAGTTCACCCAGGTGGACATCGAGATGAGCTTCATCGAGCGGGAAGACATTTACCGCCTGATCGAAGGGTTGCTCGCCAAGGTCTGGAAGGCCGCATTGGGGCGCGAGATTCCAACGCCGTTCCCGCGGATGCGTTTTGAAGAGGCCCTGAACCGGTACGGGATCGACAAGCCTGACACGCGGTTCGGGATGGAACTGGTGGATCTGACCGAAGATTTCCGAGCGAGCACCTTCAAGGTGTTCAGCGGAGCGATCGCCTCGGGCGGGGTGGTGAAGGCGATCAACGCCAAGGGGTTGGCCTGCGCCACCCAAGGTCAGATCGAGACCATGACCGAGTACGCGAAAAGCTTCGGAGCCAAGGGCCTCGCGTTCATCAAGGTCGAGGCGGGCGAGTGGAAGTCGCCGATTGTGAAGTTCTTTTCCGAAGCCGAGAAGGCCGCCCTGCGGACGAAGCTGGCCATCGAGGAAGGGGACCTGATTCTCTTCGCTGCGGATCAGTGGCTGAACGCGTGCGAGATCCTGGGCAAGATCCGGCTCTACTGCGCCGACGTCTTGAAGGTGCAGGGAAAGCTGACGGTGGATTCGAATCGGTACGACTTCCTGTGGGTCGTGGACTTCCCGTTGTTGAGCTACGACAAGGAAATGAACCGGTGGTATTCCAGCCACCATCCGTTCACGGCACCCGTGACGGAGGACGTGCCGCTGTTGAAGCAAGACCCGAAGAAGGTTCGCGGACAGCACTACGACATCGTGGTCAACGGCGTGGAACTGGGCGGCGGTTCCATCCGAATTCACCAGCCGGATGTGCAACGGACGATCTTCGAGGAAATTCTCGCGATCTCCCCCGATGAGACGAAGCTGCGCTTCGGGTACATGCTGGAGGCCTTCCGCTATGGGGCGCCGCCGCATGGCGGGATCGCGCTCGGTTTCGATCGATTGTGCGCGATGCTCTGCGGGACCTCCAGCATCCGGGACGTCATCGCCTTCCCGAAGACCGCGAAAGGCGTCTGCTTGATGACCGAATCGCCGACTCCGGTTTCGGCGCGCCAGTTGAAGGATCTGCACCTCGAAGTGAAGGGCGCCAAGAAGGACGGGGAGACCCGGCCGCCGGCCTGAACCGGGTCTGGGCGAGTCAGCGGTTCCAAATGGAACTGCTCAAAATGAATGAGCCAAGGCGCGAGGATGGGAACGGGCGGCCTCATCCCGGCCTTCTCCCGGAGGGAGAAGGAGAATCTGCGCCGCGGGTTTCGGAGGGTTGGAAGAGGCACGTTTCATGGGAAGCATCCACGAATTGCGACTCGTGCATTGGATCCATGAACCCGGGAATCCGTGGGGCGAGACGCCCGCCGCTACGGATGTAGCGTTTCTGGAGAAGAGCCTGTGGGGGATGCTGTCAAACGTTCCAGCCAGGCGAGCAGTTTCTCCGCGTCCAAGGGTGTCTCCGGTGAGTACTCGCTCTGGTTTGCGTTGGGTGAACGGAGCGCGTTACGGAAGCGCACTGCCAGGTTGGCAGCACCCACATCCCCGACGTCCCGGAACCCGCAGGCCAGGAAGGGTCGCGGGGCCAGCAAGGCGACCACATCCGGGAGATCCGCCACTTCCAGCATGGAAGGAAGAACCGAGCCGAAATCGACCGTGTACGGGAGAACGACCGGTGAAAGAAGCCGGGCGCCAGAGCAGGGCGGGGATCTGGACGCCGGGTTCGCTGAGGAAGGTGAGTTTTTCGGGAGCATTTCCCGTGGCCGGGCGGACGGTTTTGGGAGCCAGGTAGGCGGGAGGGTGGGCGGTGGGTGCGGTGAGATGTTCGACCCAGGCGCGCACCGCGGCGCGACGTTCCGGGAGTTGGGGAACCCGCTGCCGCAACCCGCGGGTCCAGTGCAGCGGTGAAGAGCGAGTTCAGGCCGCCGCCCGAGTTGCCGGTGATCCCAATGCGGGTGGGGTCGATGTCTTCGCGGGCTTGGAGGTAGTCGATGGCTCGCATGCTGTCCCAGACCATCCAGCCAGCGATGGTTTCCCCGAGCGGCAACAGGGCGTAACCCGCCTCGTGATGCACGTTCCCCATGACCATGCGTTCTCCCTGGGCGATGGCGTCGTAGGTGAGAACAACAACCCCCCGTTGCGCCAGACCGAGGCAACGCGCCTGGACGTCCGGGGCGGTCCTGGCGGGGGATAGGAAGTACCTGATGGGCGGGAGCACGGCGGGTCGTCGGGTGGTCGAAGGGCTGGACGGGCGGTACAGGTTGGCGGTGACCGGGAACCCGGGCCGGCTTTCAAAAACGATTTTCTCGATGGTGATGGCGCCGCGGTCCAACTGCGAAACGGTGCGTGCCTGGAGAGGGCTGCGTTCGGGCAGACGTTGGAGCCCGAGCGCGCGGCGAAAGGCGGTTTCGACGGTGGGGCGGCGGTCCTGCCACTCGCGGAGATCGGATGGGGTTTGGTGACGCTGAGCGAGGTCCGCGGCCATGCCCAGGGAGTGGATGAGCGCGGGGGCGTTCGGGAGAACGTTGACGCGATCGATGAGGGTGGGAGCAGGGGCGACGTTCCAAGTATCGGAAGGTTGTTGCGCGGGAGCGGATGCGGCGAAGGCAAGGCAGGAAGCAGGAAGGAGAGAACCTGTTGGACCCAGGCGTTGTGAGCTGAACGTTCCCGGAGCGCTCGGTTCAAGGAGGAACGGCGCTCGTTCGATGACCCCGAATTGGGCGGACACGGCTCCTGCATGGGAACCGATGGTGAACCTGGGCCGTGGGTTAGGCGAGCACTCGGAGCCTTCGCGGATCGTACCAAGGTTCGAGCGAGACGCGGGCGGCGACGCGCGATCCGTTGAGCTCGATTTCGTAGTGACCGTCGCGGACGTGTTCGGCCGAGACCGTGGATCCGGCGGGATCGCGGATGTAGGCCATGGCGACGGCGGCGCCGAGGGTATGGCCGTAAGTGCCGCTGGTGGTGTAGCCGACCGGGACCCCGTTTCTTAGGACCGGTTCGCCACCCCAAAGGGCGGGCTCCGGATCCTCCAGGGCCAGCAAGGCGAGGCGCTTGCGCAGGCCGTTGTTCCGCTGGTTCAGGAGGGCTTCGCGGCCCAGGAAGCCACCGGGTTTATCCCAGGCGACGGTGAAGCCGAGGCCGGCTTCTAGCGGTGATTCATCGGGCGACAATTCCGCGCCATAAGCGCGATAGCCCTTTTCGAGCCGGAGAGAATTGATCGCGTAATGACCGGCGTTGGCGACGCCGAGGTCCGCTCCCGCATTCATCAGTTCGCCATGCAGTGCATTGGCGTGGTGGGCTGGAACATAGAGCTCCCAGCCCAGTTCGCCGACATACGTGATGCGAAGCGCGATGGCCTCGATGTCGCCGAAGCGAACGGACTGATGGGTGGCGAAGGGGAATGCGCTGTTGGAAAGGTCGTGGCGGGTGACCCGGGTCAGCAGGTCGCGGGCCCGGGGGCCCATGACCCCGATGACGGCGTAAGCGCTGGTCACATCCTGTATCTCAAAGTCACAGCCCTGAGGTGCCTGCCGGCGGATCCAGTCGGCGTCGCGGGGACCCTGGGCGCTTCCCGTGATGGCGAAGAACGCATCGGGTTCGATCCGGGTGAGGGTCAGGTCGGATTCGTAACCGCCCTGGCGGTTGAGCAGGCCGGTGTAAACGGCGCGGCCGGGGTCGACATCGACGTTGTTGGTGGCGAGAAACTGAAGAGCGGTGAGAGCGCCGGGGCCTTGGATTCGGAACTTGGCGAAGCCGGACTGATCGAAGAGGGCGACGCGTTCGCGGCAGGCCTGATGTTCAAACGCGTGGTTCGCGAACCAGTTTTGGTGACCGAAGGCGTATTCGACGATGGGTTGTGCGGCGCATTCCGGGGAGTTCCTGGCAAACCAGTTCGGGCGTTCCCAGCCGCCTTTGACGCCGAAACACGCGCCCGCGCCGGCGAGCAAGGGGTGGAGGGGCGAGAGGCGACGGCCTCGGCCGGTGGTGAATTCCCGGTTCGGCCAGGCCATCTGGTAATGGAGACCGAGAGCCTCGCCGACCCGTTCCCGGAGGAATGACGTGTCGTTGGCCCAGACGCCGAAGCGTCGGATGTCCACGCTGGTCAGATCAAAGGGCATTCCGCCGCCGATGATCCATTCGGCAAGGGCTTTGCCTGCCCCACCGGCGCTGGCGATTCCTGCGGAGTTGAAACCGGCGAGTACAAACAGGCCGCGGAGTTCGGCGGTTTCCCCCATGAGCCAGTGGTTGTCGGGGGTAAAGCTTTCCGGGCCATTGACGAAGCGTGCAAAACCGACCCTGGCCAGTGCGGGAATGCGCCGGACCGCGTCGACGAGGGCCTTCTGGAATTTCGGCCAGTCGGCATCCAACAGTTGGAACGAGAAATCGTCAGGAATCCTGGGGACGTCCCACGGCTTGGTGACCTTCTGGAAAGCGCCGAGGACGATGGCGCCCCCACCGTCGACGTCTTCGCCCCGGAAATAAATGGAGCCGTCCATGTCGCGGGTGCAGGGAAGATTCCCGGAGGCGCCGTCGATGGGATGGCTGACGGCGTAATGGTGTTCGACCGGATGCAGGGGGATGGCGACTCCGGCGCTGGCGGCGAGTTGGCGGGTCCACATGCCGCCGCAGAGGACGACGACCTCGGCATGGATGTCGTGGTGGGGGGCGGTGCGAACGCCGGTCACTCGGTCGTCCCGGGTGAGGAGGGAGGTGACGCGGACGTTCTCGAAAACCCGGACTCCGGCCTGTGTGGCGCCGAGGGCAAGGGCGACAGGGACCTCGGCAGGCAGGCAGCGGCCGTCGTGGGGGATCCAGTAGCCACCGATCAGGTCATCGGTTCGGAGTCCCGGGAAGTGTTCGCCGCATTCGGTGGGGGAAACGGGGTGAGATTCAACGCCAAGGTATCGGGCCATGGCGGTGGTGCGATGGTACTGAGTGAGGCGCGCCGGAGTTTGGGCCAGCACGAGGCTGCCGACCTGGCGCCAGCCGACGTCATGTCCAGTGAGGGCGTACAGGCGGGCGTAGAGATCGGCGGACGCCTGGTTGATGCGCATCATCGAACTGGACGTGCGCAGGCGAGTGACCATGCCGGCAGCGTGCCAGGTGGTGCCGCCGGCGAGGCGGTTCTGTTCGAGCAGCACCACGTCGGTCCAGCCGAGTTGTGCGAGATGGTAGGCGACGCTGGTGCCGGCGATCCCCCCGCCGACGATGGCGACGCGAGCTTGGGCAGGGAGGGGCGGATTCATGAATGGCGTCATTCTCCGAGGTTTTTGAGCAGGAGACTCTGGAGGTTGAGGGGATTGAGCAGGGTGATGTTGGGTCCGTCGACCTCGATCAACTGAAGGTCGCGTAGTTTGGCCAGGGTTCGGGAGAAGGTTTCAGAAACCGTACCGAGTTCCGCCGCCAGGGCGCGTTTGGTGCCCTTGAGGACCACAGTGAAGGGGCTGGAGGTGATGGGCTTCGGGCACTGTTTCAGGAACCAGTTGGCGAGGCGGGTTTCGACGTCCTTGAGGGTGAGGTCCTCGATTTGGCCGACGAGCACGTGGAGATGGACCGCCATTGAGGCGAGCATGCGCAGGGCCAGTTCCGGGTTCTGCCGGAGCATGTCCACGAAGCCATCCTTGCGGATGAGCAGAATCTGGGACGGTTGCAGGGCGCGGGCGTTGGCCGGGTAACCCTGTTCCATGGTGAGGGTGGCTTCGGCGAGCGATTCACCCGGGCGGAAGACGTGGATGACCTGCTCTTTTCCGACGGCATTGACCCGGTGAACGCAGAGGGCGCCGCTCCGGACGATGTAGAATCCTTTGGACGGCTCACCTTCTCGAAACAGGTACTCATCTGTGTCCAGGTCGCGTGACGTCACCATGCCGGCGATGCGGCGAAGGTCCTCGTTGCCGAGTCCGACGAACAGTTTCGCCGAGCGCAACGCTTGGATCAGGGCTGTTTCCTTGAGTTCGGCGGTGGAAGGGGCCATGGGCCTGTAGGTTGAGCGCGAAGCGGTCGGTGCGGCTTGGTGGGTGGTCGGTGGTCAGGGGTTAGGTGTCTTTCCACCTCCCCCTTCTCCCGTTCCGATCAATTCCGGATCTGGCCCGTGCCGAATCCGATCCACTTGTAGGTGCAGAGTTCATCGAGACCCATAGGGCCTCGGGCTCCGAGTTTGTCGGTGCTGATGCCGATCTCGGCGCCCATGCCGTATTCGCCGCCGTCGGTGAATCGAGTGGAGGCATTCCAGTAGACAGCCGCCGAATCAACCTCCGCCAGGAATCGGCGGGCGATGCCCTCGTTCGCCGTGACGATGGTGTCGGTGTGGGCGGATCCGTACTGCGCAATGTGCCGGATGGCGTCGTCGGGGCCATCGACGACCCGGACATTGAGGATGTAGTCGTTATACTCCGTCTCCCAATCTGCGGGATTGGCGGCGACCAGTTTTCCGAGGGGCGCCTTGGACTTCATTCCCAGGATGGAGAGGCTGGGTTTGTCGGCGCGCAGCTCGACGCCCTTTTCCCAGAGGGCGGCGGCGGCGAGGGGGAGGAAGTCGGTGGCAATGGGCCAATCGACGAGCAGGGTTTCCGCGGCGTTGCAGGTGGATGGGCGCTGGGTCTTGGAGTTGACCAGAACGGCCACGGCCATGGTGGGGTCGGCGTCGCGCTCCACGAAGACGTGGCAGACCCCCTTGTAGTGCTTGATGACCGGCACGCGGGAACACTCGGTAACGGCGCGGATCAGGCTTTCGCCGCCCCGAGGAATGCAAAGATCGATGTACTGGGGCAGGGAGAGCAGGGCCGGGATGGCTTCGCGGTCGGCGACGGGAACCACCTGGATGGCCTTTTCGGGAAAGTCGGGAACGGCGGCTCGGGCGGCGGCGACGAGAACTTCGGAAATCAGGCGGTTGGAGCGAAGCGCCTCCTTGCCGCCCCTCAGTATGGTGGCGTTGCCGGTCTTAATGCAGAGACTTGCGGCGTCGGCGGTGACGTTCGGACGGGATTCGTAAATGATGACAATCACCCCGATGGGCACGGCGATCTTCTGGAGATGCAAACCGTTCGGGCGGGTGCGGTCATCGAGAATGCGTCCGACGGGATCGGGAAGCGCAGCGACTTCTCGAAGTCCATTGGCCATGGCGGCGACGCGCTTTTCATCGAGCTTGAGGCGATCGAGCATGGCGGGGGAGAGCCCGAGGGACTGGCCGGTTTCCATGTCCTTGGCATTGGCCTCGAGCATGGCTGGAGTGGCTTGGATGAGTGCGTCGGCCATGGCGCGAAGGCAGGTGTTCCGCTGTTCCGAGGTCAGCTTCGCCAGACCTCGAGAGGCACACTTCGCTTCGGCCGCCAGCGATTTCATCTGTTCGACGAGCGACATAAGACCGCGATTCTAATGCGAAGACCGGACGGGGGCCAGCATGAGGTCTAGGGGGGTCGATTCGTAAGCTGCGCATGACGGACGGTGGCGTCCGGGTCACGTCTTGTGGATGGCGATGAGGGCCGAGCGCGGAAGGGCGTTGCCCCCGTCGGGCCAATGGCTGGTCCAGGCTTCGGGGCCGGTGCTGCCGTCGCCCGGGTGCTGGACGTTGACCCAGAGTTCCTGAAGATCCGGGCTCACGGTCGGAGCGCAGAACTCGGCGCCACAAGGCGCAACGGCGAACCGGAAGACACGCCCGGCCCGGGGCCCCAGCGTGGGGATCACGACGAGGAAGTTGTTGCCGAACATGCTCTGTGAGCTGTCGGCCACGGGGGTGGGTTTTTGTGCGAAATCAGTCGATGCCATCAGATGCGAGGAAGGTGTCCAGGCGAGGTTGTCTGGCCAGGCGAGGCCAGTGTCGGTGGAACCGGGGACGAAGATCTCCCACTCGAATTCGAGGGAACCCGCATCCCCTCCGGCCTCGCGCAGGCGGGCGATCGCACCCGCAACGGCGGCGAAATACTTCTCGGTGTGCTTTTGCGCCACGGGTTGCCACGCGGTCAGAGCGACGAAGACGTCCCCGGTCGTCGGATGGATCTCCACGTCCTCAGGCCGGTCCAACGGGGAGCCGCCCACGATGCGGGCGGCCGTGCGGGTGTGAACGCAAACCCGGGCGCGGTCGAAACCGGCGTTTCGAAGGGCCGGTTGTTGGGCGGGGTCGAGCGCGAGCCAGCGGCCGAGAGAGGTCTCAGCGACGTACAGCGTGCCGTCGGTGAGCAGCCGCCGGTTGGCGTCGCCGGCGGCCGGGCGGAACGGATCGCGGGAGATGAACTTGTAGAGGCACTGCTTGTCGCGGTCGTCGCCCATGTAGGCGGCAAGGCGGCCATCGCGGGTCAGGTTGAAGGCAACGTTCTCGTGGGCGAATCGACCGAGGGCGGTGTGTTTGAAGAACCGGCGTCGAGGGGAGGCGTCGGGATCGATTTCGACGATGAACCCGTAGTGTTCCGACGGGCGGGCCAGTTCCGGATGAATAGGGCGGAGGGGAGGGTCGCCGAGTTCGAGGTCGCCCCAGATTTCCTGAACATTCTCTTCGCCGCTGCAGACGGTGCCCCAGGGGGTGATGCCCCCACCGCAATTGGAGTTGGATCCGATGGCGTGATGGGCGCCCCGAACCCAGCTGGAACCTGCGGCGGGACCGGTGAGACGAAGGCGGGAGGAGAAGCCGTCGAGACGGAAGTTACGACGATCCGGTAGGAGCGGACGCCAGCGGCCGTCGGGTAAGCGTTGGAGACGCAAGGCGGATCCGCCCATGGCGCGGAGGCAATCGGAGGACTGGGCGAGTGTGAGCGGCGGTTTCCAAGAGCCGGTCACAAGGGGCAGGGTGACGCTCTCGTGATTGACCCACAGCCAGCCCTCGCGGTCGCCGCGCGGGAGGATTGCTAGGTAGTCGTTGTGATCGCCATAGCGATCGCCGGCCGGGTTGAGCATGTCCCCGAAGCGAAGCAACACCTCCGATTCGAAACCCTCCGGGACAACGACGCGGTCCTCGCGGGACAACGGAGCCGGGGTGAAATCGAGCGTTTCGAGCCAGGACGGTTGCCCTGGGCCCGGTGGGATGGGTTGTGGCGAACTCAACCAGGCGGCGGTGGCCCGGTGGGCGGGTACGGTCAGGGCCGCGAAGGCGGCCGTTCGGAGGAAATTGCGGCGTGAGACCTGAAGACCGGACATGCGTGGGAAGGCATAGCACGCCCGGCCCCGGGGTATCTCGTAAAATTCAGGTGACCGTTCCGTTTCAGGCCACGGCGGACGTGAGCGAGTGCGGATGGGACTGGGCCGGGAACTGGGTGGCCAAGTGGACCAGTTGGACGGCGCGCTCGGCGGTCAGGCCGTGGCGTTGCCGGAGGTAATCGACGGAACTGGCGTGTTCGACGAAGGCGTCGGGCCATCCGATGCGGACGACGGGCGTGGTGACGCGTTTCTCGTTGAAGCACTCGAGGACGATGCTGCCGTAGCCCCCCATGAGGACGTGGTCCTCGAGGGTGACGACGACGTCGGCGGCGCGAGCGAAGAACTCGTGGGTTGCGGCGTCGAGCGGTTTGCAGAAGCGCGGATTGATGAGGGCGCAATCCCAGCCTTCGAGTTGGAGGGCCCGGATGGCGTCCCGGGCCACCTGCTGCATGTTGCCGAGCGCGAAGAACGCGGCCTTGCGTTTCCCCTTGCCGCTGAAGTGCTGGAGGACTTCGGCCTTGCCGATTTCGAGGACGGACGGGCGTTCCTTGACCGCGACACCTTCGGCGGGTCCGCGAGGATAGCGGATCGCGACCGGGTGCTGTTGGAGGGTGGCGGTGAACATCATGTCCTGGAGTTCATCCTCATCCTTGGGGGCCATGACCACGATGTTGGGCAGGCACCGGAGGTAGGAGATGTCGAAAAGCCCGTGGTGGGTGGGGCCGTCGTTGGCGGAGAGACCGGCGCGGTCCATGCAGAAAGTGACCGGCAGATCCTGGAGACAGACATCGTGGTGGATGCAGTCGTAGGCGCGCTGGAGGAACGTCGAGTAGATGGCGACCACGGGGTGGAAGCCCATGGTGGCCATACCAGCGGCGAAGATAACGGCGTGTTCCTCGGCGATGCCGACATCGTAGTACTGCTTGGGCAGGGCCTGATCGAGAAGCTTTAGGCTGGTGCCGCTGGGCATGGCGGCGGTGATGCCGACCACGTTCTTATTTTGCTGGGCCAGCTTGACCATCGTCCGGCCGAAACATTCCTGCCAGGCGGGAGGGGTGCCGTTCTTGGGGCTGACGACGACGCCGGTTTCGGCGCAGTACGGCCCGAGGCCATGGAATTTCTCGGGCTGTTTGATGGCGGCCTCGAAGCCCTTGCCCTTCTGGGTGAGGACGTGGATGACGACCGGGCCGTCGCAGGTCTTGGCGAACTCGAGCACGCCGATGAGGGTGGGGAGGTCGTGACCGTCGAAGGGTCCGAGGTAACGAAGGCCGAATTCCTCGAAGATCAGGCTGCTGCCACAGCCGCCGCGACCATCGGTGCCGGGACCTTCATGAGCGCGCTGAAGGGACATGTCGGACACGACGCCCTTGAGGGCTTCCTCGGCTTTCTGGCCGAGGCGGACGGCGAGGTCGCCCTTGGGGAGCTTTTTAATCCAAGTGGCGAAGTCGCGCTGGAGCTGATTGTAGCGGGGGTTGGTGGTGAGGCGATTGAGGTAACCGGAGATGGCGCCAACGTTCTTGGCGATGGACCACTCGTTGTCGTTAAGGATGCCGATGAACTTCTTGGTGGTGTGGGCGATGTTGTTGAGCGCCTCGAAGGAAATACCATTGGTGAGAGCGGCATCGCCGAAAACGCAGACCACGTGTTCGTCGGTTCCGTGCTGGTCACGGGCGGCGCACATGCCGAGAGCGGCGGAGAGGGCGGTGCCGGCATGACCGGCCCCGTAGCAATCGTGATCACTTTCGGTGCGCAAGGCGAAGCCGTTGAGCCCATCGGTGGTGCGAATGGTGTGGAATCGGTTCTTCCGGCCGGTGAGGAGTTTGTGAACGTAGACCTGATGGCTGACGTCCCAGACGAACTTGTCCCTGGGGGTCGTAAACGCCCGGTGCAGGGCGATCGTGAGTTCAACGACGCCGAGGTTGGGTCCCAGATGACCGCCGTATTTGGCGAGCTTGGTGATGAGTTCGTGACGGATCTCGGTGGCAAGCTGCCCGCACTGCTCAAGCGTGAGCTTTTTGACGTGCTCCGGACTGTCAACCATGTCGAGGTAACGGCTCACAGGCGGTAGCGTGGGGGGTTCGATGGTCTTGTTTTGCACTGTAAAATGGGAGGATGGAGGTCGGTGCGATCGGGTTGGAGTCGGTATTGAAGCGCCGACTCGGCGCCGCTCAGGGGGCGCTGGTCTCAGGCAGGCCGGGATCAAAATCCCGGGCCACCGGCTCGCCTCCGGGCTGCGTTTCCAATTGCTGAATGCGCAAGTCCGCGGCGGCAAGCTTGTCATGACAGAGCTTTGCCATCCGCGTTCCTTCCTCGAATCGGGACAGGAGCTGCTCAAGAGGCAATTCGCCTCCTTCCATGTCTTCGACGATGGATTCGAGCTTTCCGAGGGCGTCCTCGAACGTGGGTTCGGTCGCTTTCGCGGCCTTCGACATAGGGAAGGAGGCTAGCGAAGGGTTTGGGTCCCGTCCAGCGGCACAAAAGGCGGCCTCTCAAGCATCGGAAACGGGACGCAACGGAAGGCGGATGGAAGGTATGATTCATTTTGGTTAGGTTTTTATCTTGTGTGTACGGGAGCTGCTTGGGTACACCCATTCAGTTCCCTTCGTCATGAACAGCTCCCTTTCTCCCTTTTCGTTGTGCACCGCCCTCGCCGTCGGTGCTGCGGTTACCCTCCAAGCGGCCCCGAACATTCTGTCCGTCACTCAGCGAAACGGTGATGCCGATCGGCCTCCGGCGATGGCGACCGGCATGACGTTCGACATTCAGAATCCGAATGGGACCGTTCTGGTGCCGGCCTACACAGTGGGACGCTTCGGTGAAGACGCCAAAGCGATGACCGATCGCGTGCACGAATATAATGGGGCGTCGGCGACGGTGGGACTTCCGGCCTATCTGGTGGGCCAGGAGTACATCATGATTGGGAACAACAACCGGGAGAACGCGACGTTCGCTCTGGACATCACGATTAAGGATCCCTCCCTGGTGTACCTGCTCATCGATAACCGCCTCACCGATGGCGCCGCCGCCACGCCGCCTGATTTTTCCACCCGGATGAGGTGGGTCGCGGAACAGGGGTTTGTTCCGTTCTCATTGAATGGCAACCACTTGGGGAATCCGGCATTTCCGGATGATGTGGGGATCGACGAGAGCGCGGACGGCAGCATCAACAACTGGGCGTCGGTCTTTGGCAAGGTGGTGCCGGCAGGAACCTTTACCCTCAACGAGTTTGGCGAGGATGGACGCAATATGTATGGCGTCGTGATCGCCGCCGTTCCCGAACCCGGTATGGGTTCGCTGCTCCTCCTTGGCGCGGGACTGTTGGCGGTGACACGTCGCGCCCGCCGGTAAATCGGGGTCAGCGAACATGAATTTGAGAAAGCGGGGCAGGTTCAACCTGCTTCGCTTTGTTTTTTTGGGGCGAAGGCCGTTGGGCTTCCGAGGCGGGATCTGCACCGGAAAATCGTCCATTGGTGGAGATCAACGGAACGGTTTTGCGGTTCAACAGGCGGCATGCGCGCAAGCGCCAGGCTCACGGGCCATCAACACGGGAGGACTCCGAGGGGCGGGACGCCCGCCGCTACGGGGCACAATTTGGGCAACAGCCCCGACGGGGCCGGATGGGATAGCCCAGGGCAGGGCCCTGGGAATCCGATCCCCATGTATTTCCTCGCCCTGAAAGGGCGTGACTTCATGACGCCCTTTCAGGGCTTGGACCTTTTTGGACATACAACCCTGGGTTTCACCCAGGGCTGTCTCATGTCACCCCTTCGGGGCGGGTGCCAAGCCAACGCCAAACCCCGGATGCTTTCGGGATGGCAACAATCGGCGGAGGGATAGGCCAGGTTTATGGAGAGTTCCCTGTTCGAAACCGACCTGCTCACGGCCCATGAAACGCAGAGTTGTAAGTCATAAAAAATTAAGGGAACGAATTCACGGTTCACGGAGAGCATCATTCAAGGCATGAAAAAGGCCGTCCTGCGGTGGCAGGACGGCCTCGGAAAGGCTTGGAAGCCTGGAACTACTTCTTCTTGGCCGCCTTGGCGGTGCCGGCGGCGGCAGTCTTGCGGCGGTCCTCGATCGCGGCTTGGGCGGCGGCGAGGCGGGCCACGGGCACCCGGAACGGCGAGCACGAGACGTAGGTCAGTCCGAGCTTGTGGCAGAACTTGACCGATTCAGGGTCGCCGCCGTGTTCGCCGCAAATGCCGAGCTTGATGCCAGGCCGCGAGGCGTTGCCCTTTTCGACGGCGATTTTCATGAGTTGACCGACGCCTGCCTGATCGATGGAGGCGAAGGGATTCTTTTTCACGATTTCCAACTCGATGTAGGGCGGGAGGAAGGATCCGGAATCGTCGCGGCTCATGCCGAGCGCCGTCTGGGTGAGATCGTTGGTGCCGAAGCTGAAGAACTCGGCGGTCTGAGCGATCTCATCGGCGGTGAGGGCGCTGCGGGGGACTTCGATCATCGTGCCGACGAGGTAGGAGAGCTTGACCTTCTTCTCCTTCTGAACCTCGGCAGCGACGCGGTGGACGACTTCGACCTGGAGGTCGAGTTCGCGCTTGAACCCGACGAGCGGGATCATGACCTCCGGCTTGACCTTGATGCCTTCCTTCTGGACCTCGGCGGCGGCTTCAAAGACGGCGCGAGCCTGCATCTCCGAGATCTCGGAGTAGACGATCCCTAGACGGCAACCGCGGAAGCCGAGCATGGGATTGAACTCATGGAGTTCCTTGACGCGCTGTTTGACGGCCTCGATGGTCACGCCCATTTTTTTGGCGAGATCGCCCTGGGCCGCGCTCTCGTGGGGGAGGAACTCGTGGAGCGGGGGATCGAGAAACCGGATGGTGGCCGGATAGCCCTTGAGCTCACGGAAGATGCCGGCGAAGTCCGCCTTCTGGTAGGGTAGGAGCTTGGCGAGAGCCTTTTTCCGGTCATCGACGTTGCTGGCGAGGATCATCTCGCGCATGGCGTCGATGCGATCGCCCTCGAAGAACATATGTTCCGTCCGGCAGAGACCGATGCCGGTGGCGCCGAAGGCGAGGGCATTCGCGGTTTGTTCCGGGTTGTCGGCGTTGGTGCGGACCTGAAGGCGTGCGGCCTTCTCGCACCACTTCATGAGCTGGAGGAAGCTCTTGAACTTCTCGGTCGACTGGGCGCCTTTGTCGCCATGCACGAGGCCGGCGATGATTTCGGACGGCGCGGTCTTGAGTTCGCCGGCGAAGACGGTGCCTGAGGTGCCGTCGATGGAGAGGAAGTCGCCTTCCTTGAACGTGAGGCCCGCGACGGAGACGGTCTTGGTGCCGTAATCGATCTGGAGGGCGGCGGCGCCGCAGATGCAGACCTTGCCCATTTGACGGGCGACGAGAGCCGCGTGGGAACTGACGCCGCCTTTGGCGGTCAGAATGCCTTCCGCGGCGATCATGCCCCGGAGATCTTCCGGCGAGGTTTCGTTGCGGACGAGCAGGACCTTTTCACCCTTTTCGGCAGCGGCGGCCGCGCGGTCGGCATTCAGGTAGATCTTGCCGGAGGCAGCACCGGGTCCGGCGGGAAGGCCGGTGGCGATGGCCTGGGCCTTCTTCACCTCGACGAGGTCGAAGACGGGGGCGAGCAATTGGTCGAGTTGGTCGGCCGGGTTGCGCATGATGGCGGTTTCCCAGTCGATGAGCTTCTCCTTGACCATGTCCATGGAGAACTTGAGCGCGGCCATGGCGGTGCGCTTGCCGTTCCGGGTCTGGAGCATGAACACCTTGCCGTCCTGGATGGTGAACTCGAAGTCCTGCACGTCCTTGAAGTGCGTCTCGAGGTTCTTGCGGATGCCGTCTAGCTCATGATACGCGGCGGGCATTTCGGCCTTGAGCTGCGCGACGGGTTCGGGAGTGCGGACGCCGGCGACGACGTCTTCGCCCTGGGCGTTGATGAGGAATTCGCCGTAGAATTCCTTCACGCCGTTGGCGGGGTTGCGGGTGAAGGCCACGCCGGACCCGGAATTTTCGCCGGTATTACCGTAGACCATGGCCTGGACATTGACGGCGGTTCCCCATTCGGAGGGGATGCCGTATTTGCGGCGGTAGACCATGGCGCGGTCGTTCATCCACGAGCCGAACACAGCGCCGACGGCGCCCCAGAGCTGTTTCCAGGGATCTTGGGGGAATTCCTTGCCGGTCCGTTCCTTGATCAGTGCCTTGAAGCGGGTGACGAGTTCCTGGAGATCGGAAACCGAAAGGGCGGTGTCTTCGATTTCCTGGTGATAGCGCTCGTGCTTGAGCTGGTGGATGGAGACTTCGAACGGCTCGTGATCTTCGCCGGCGCGCTTCTGGACGCCCATGACGACGTCGCCGTACATCTGGACGAAGCGGCGGTAGCAATCCCAGGCGAAGCGTTCGTTGCCGGTGGCCTTGACGAGGGCGAGAACGGTGACGTCGTTGAGGCCGAGATTGAGGATGGTGTCCATCATCCCCGGCATGGAATCGCGGGCGCCGGAGCGGACGGAGACGAGAAGCGGCAGGGCGGATTTGTCACCGAACTTGGTGCTCATGATCTTCTCGATGAAGGCCACGCCTTCCTTCACCTGGGTATCGAGGACCGTCGGGTACGTGCGCTTGTTGTTGTAGAAGTAGGTACAGACCTCGGTGCTGATGGTGAAGCCGGGGGGCACAGGGAGGCCGATGCGGGACATCTCCGCGAGGTTGGCGCCCTTGCCACCGAGGAGGGGCTTCATGGAGCCGTCGCCGTCCGCCTTCTTGTTTCCAAAAACGTAGACGTACTTCTGTGATTGAGTGCTGGGGGTCGCTTTCTTAGCCATAAGGTTACTGTCGAATCCTTCCGGTTCGTAGGTCTGATCCAGTGAAGAGGGCGGGACTACCCGCTGCTTCGTGAAGCAACGCTAACAGTGCGGCTCCAGGTGTCAACGAATTCCTTGCCGCCAGTCGAGGTGGGTTTGAGTGTGTTTTTATGAATGCAAAGCTTTTGAGGCCAAATGCTTGTGACTCAACTTATAGGCGCTGTTTCCGGGTCTGGCGGACACGTGTTCCGGGATGTTATCGAGAAGTCGGAGTGGTGGAGCTAAATAATTTTCAATCAGCAAACCTTCTACATCATGGGCCGATGAGCCGTGCCGAGCAGGTCATCGGCGATCGCTTCCCGGACTTCGGCGATTCCTTTGTAGGTCGCCATCGGCCCGGGCATCGACCGGAGTGCACGCCCCAGCGCGTGGGCGGTGGAGGGGCAACCGATGAGCGTGGTGAGAGGTCGTTGATCGATACGGATGCCGAAAAGAATGGCGTCAGATTGCGGCAGCACCATGAGGGCCTGGTGTTCGATGCGAACCCAGGTGCGGTTCGGATCGTAGGGCATGCGCAGGCGGGGAAGTTGTCGCGCGGGATGCTGGTTTCGCTCAGGCGATGCGCAGAGGCCCCAATTGGCGCGGGTCCACGCCGTTCCGGGCTTGAGTCGTCCGAGGAAGGCGTTGATGGCACCGCCCAGAGTGGGATTAAGATCGGGAACGACTTCGTGAATCTGGTCGAGTGTGCTGCCGAGTTTGTGCTCGGGAGCCCACGAGGATGGAAAGCAAATGCAGCCGGCGATCAGGCGGGGAGGTTGCGAATCGCGGGAGAGCAGAACGAAGTCGGGTTCGAGGAGCGTGCCGAGGGATGCGGTGAGCGCACTGGAATTGGACGGGATCGCGATGGGTGCGGGACTGCCGGTCCAGAGGGTGGCGAGTTCCGCCAGTTCGAGAAGGGCTGGGATGGCGGAGTCTTCAGCGAGAACGTGGCGTTCCGGATGCTCGTGAATCCATCGACGACGCTCGGCGAGCAGGCAGGAGCTCGGATCCCAGGGGCTGAAGTAGGCCTCTGGCTCGCACCGGCCCAGACGGAGGCGATGCTGATAGTCGGCTCCCGGAAAAATCTCCTCATCGGTGAGCCATGCGGACGCTGGAGCATGCTGTGCAGGACGGTTCACAGGACAGGTTCCCACCCGGGCCGATAGCTGCGATGCCAGAGGGCTGCGGCGTCGCGATCGTCGCGGACCTGGCGGGTCTCCGGGTTGAGACGCAGGGAGTGTCCGACGCGGTGTGCCATGTTGCCCAGATGACAGAGCAGGGTGGATTTGTGGGCGTCGTCGACATTCGCCGGGTTGGCCACACCGCGCTTCTCAACGCTGGCAAGGAAGGCGGCGACATGGGGTGCGGTTGTGAAGGAACCCTCGTGGCGGTGAATTTCCTTCCCATGCGGATCGCGGATTCGATAACCCGACGGGCCGAGGATCACGGTCGCCTTCTCGCCCAGGAAGGCGACCCCTGTCGCGTCTCCTTCGATGGGTTGGGGGAGGCAACTACGGTGTTCCCACACGAGCGTGTGGCGGCCGAAATCGTAGGTGACGGTCTGGGTATCGGGCGTTTCCTGGTCGTCTTCGAAGTGATAGCGACCGCCAGCGGACGCAACGCGGAAAGGGCAATCGAGGTTGAGTCCCCAGCGGGCGAGGTCGAGAAAGTGAACCCCGTTGAGACCGATTTCGCCGGTGCCCCAGTTCCAGAACCACGGCCAATTCCCGGGCAGGAGATTGTCCCTGAAGGGACGATCAGGGGCGGGGCCCTGCCACAGATCATATTGGAGGCCTTCGGGGACGGGTGCGAGTTGTCCATAGCCGATGCTTTCGCGTTGGCCCGTGAACCAGGCACGGGCGAAGTGGGTGGGGCCAAATTCGCCGGCACGGACGCGTTTAAGGATTTCGTTCACCCACGGGACGCTTCGAAGCTGCAGGCCGACTTGAAGGAGGCCGCGGGTCCGGCGGACGCATTCGACGAGGAGCTCGCCTTCACGTGGGTTGTGGGCGAGTGGGGCTTCGAGGTAGACGGCCTTGCCCGCTTTGAGGGCGAGCATCGCGGCCGGACCATGCCAGTGGTCGGGGGTGGCGAAGACGATGGCCTGGACCCGGCGATCCTCGAGAATGCGGCGGAAATCCGGGGTGGTCTTGGCAGCGCGCACCTGAAGCGCTCCGACCCGTTTCGTGGCGGCGTCGAGTGCGGGTTGGTGGACGTCGCAGAGCCAGGCGACGTGGACCTGGCGGGTGGCGACGAACTCGTTGAGCAGTTCGGTACCCCGCGATTGAAGCCCCACGAAGGCGACCGTGGTCGGGTCGGCCTCGGCGGCGCGTGCGCGCCCCCTGCTGGCAGCGGCAACCGCGCCCAAGGTGAGTGACGCGACGCCAGTCCGGCGCAGGAAGCGTCGTCGGGTCCAGGGAGTGGAGGATGGGTGCATGGTGGCCAATGCTGGGCGGATGATGCGCTGGAGGGATGGCGGCGTAAATCCCGGGATGGCCCGGGACTTTGCGCGTGCAAACGGGCTGAGTCGGGCCACCTATAGGGGTCATGACGCGGTCTACCATGCAGTCACCGGGCGAGGAACCGGTGATTCAATTCTCGCTCTTCGTGGCGAATTCGCTGGGGCGACTGCACGACTTCGCAAGTCTGTTGAAGCAGCACAACGTGCACATTCTGGCGACCACCGTGCTGGACACGACCGACAGCGCCATCGTCCGGGTGGTGGTCGATGATCCGGACCGGGCGCGGGAGCTGTTCGGCGAGCACGGCTTTCCGTTCACCGAGACCCGGATTCTGGTGGTGGAGGTGGATGTCGAGACCCGGTTGGAGAATGCCCTGGCGGCGTTGCTCGAGGCTGAGATCAACATTCACTATCTGTATGCTTTCCTATCGCTTCCGGCGGGCCGTCCTTTATTGGCGTTGAACCTCGAGGACCTCGATGTCGCGGCGGATGCGCTGCGCCGGCACAATTTCAGGGTGCTGGGGCAGGGGGACTTGTCGCGGTAACCGGTTGCCGAAGCGTCCGGCAATCGCCATCGCGCGTGGTGATTCCGTCGCGATCCAGACGTTCCAACAGGGGGATCAGAACGCGTCGGTGCATGGCCAGCGCTTGGCGGAGGTCACTGGCAGTGGCGCGTCCCTGGCGTCGCAGGTGCGCGATGATGCGACGCTTCGCCATCGCGAACGCATCGCATTCCAGAAGGATGTCCGGGCCAAGTTCGACGGCCTCGCCGTTTCGGATGAGATAGTGCAGCGCCTGACGGCTGGCGTCGTCCGGAGCGAGTTCTTTGCGGCCTGGTGGATCGAGCGGGTGGAGACTCAGGAGGTTGCGGAGTCGTTGACCCGGTTCGTGCAGGTTGGCCGGCAGGGCTGGACGATGGCTCGGGCGGCGAATCCAGGCGTCCTGCAGGCTGAAGCCCTTTTGCAGCAGCGCCGCGACGAGTTCGTCGAAACCCTGGGCGTCGCCGTGCTGATGATCAAGGCGGGCGCGTAAATCCGCCAACGCGAGGCCGATTTGATCGGGATGGGCCTGGTGGTGTCGGTCGATCGCCTCAACCGCGCTGGCGAGGCGCGCGGACCAATAGGACGCCGACGCGAGGAACGTTCCGGCGAGCACGGCGCTCTGTTCGGCAAGGTGACGTCCCATGGCGGTGGTGATCTGGCGGGACGAAAACCGTGAACGAACCAGCAGGGACGCGGCGGGAACCAATCGGAGGCGTTGCAGCGCCGCACGGATGAATGGGTCGGGCTGATGGATTGCGGACGCGCAGGCGTGGAGGAGTTCGAGACGTTCCGGGACGCGGGCGTGGGATCGGGTTGCGTCGGGGTCGAGCACGACGCCTCCTGCGAGCGTGGTTTGTTCCGAGGCGTCGCGGATCAGGAACCGGTCTCCAATAAAGGCAAAGGCGGGGGTTTCGAGTCGGAGTTGGGCGAGGGCGCGCTGGCCGGGCGCCAGTGTGGCATCGTCCAGCAACTGGATGCGGGCGGCAAGATTGGCGGAACCGAGATGGAGTCGCACCACCGTGCCGGACTTAAGCGGACGAGCCGCTGGCACGTTCAGTTCCCTCAGGCGGGCTGATTTTTCCAGCATCACGTCGAGGGTGGTGGATGGAGCCCCGAGCGCGGCGCGCGTGAGGACTTCACCGCGTTGGATCTCATGGGCCGCAACGTCCACGAGGTTGAGGGCGGTGCGGGTGCCGGGTTGGATGCGTTCGCTGTCCTGGCCATGCGATTGGCAGGACCGAATGCGGCAGGTGCGTCCGGAGGGTTGAAGCACCACCGAGTCGCCCCGGGCCAGCGTGCCACCCGCCAGGGTGCCGGTGACCACCGTCCCGATACCCTTCAGGACGAAGACGCGGTCGATCGCCAGCCGGGGCTTGCCGAAGTCCGTTGGCGGCGTTGTGCACGCCAGGACGCCGCCAACAGCGGATTTCAAGGCATCCAGTCCACGACCCAACGGAATCGAGGTCGGAACAATCGGGGCATCGGCGAACGCTGTTCCTGTCAGGCGGGCGCGAATGAGGCCGATCGCCTGTGCTTCGTCGGCTGCGAGATCGATCTTGGTGAGGGCGACCACCGCGCGGGTGACGCCGAGGTATTGGAGGATTTGAAGGTGCTCCTCGGACTGGGGCATCCAGCCGTCATCGGCGGCGACGACGAGCAGGGCGAGATCGATGGCGCCGACGCCAGCGACCATGTTGGTGACGAAATCCTCGTGGCCAGGGACGTCGACGATGCCGCAGGAATAGGAAGTGACGGGGGGGTGGCTGGGGGTTTGCGGTGCAGGCAGATTGAGGTGGGCGAAACCGAGGTCGATGGTGATGCCTCGGGCCTTTTCCTCGGGCAAACGATCGGGATCCACGCCCGTGAGCGCCAGGACCAGGGCGCTCTTGCCGTGGTCGACGTGGCCGGCCGTGGCGAGGATGAAGGGTTGGATCATGCCGAAGAGAGAGTGCTGGTCAGGGCTTGAACGAGAATTTCGTCCTGGTGGGGGAACACGGTGCGGAGATCGATCTGAACGGCGTCGTTGGCGATGAAGCCCAGGATGGGAGTGGGGTGTTGGCGAAGCCGGCGGCTGAGGGTCTCCACGCTTTGGTTGTGGGGGCGCATGATGAGAGTGACGGAGGGGAGATGAGAACGTGGGCAGACGCCGCCACCGATTTGGGAGTGGCCCTCGCCGAGGGTGACCTGGATGGCGAGCGTTCTCAGGCGGGCAAGGATGGACTCGCCGCGGTTGCGGAGGGTTTCGAGTGGGATGCGCATCAGGTCGAGCATGGGGATCCCTTCTGGGGGCGGCGCGTCGCGGGTGGTGCGGGCGTGCAGGTAACTTTCGACGGTGGCTTGCAGCGCTGCGAACACGAGTTTGTCGCAGCGCAAGGCGCGGAAGAACGGGTCCTTCTTCAAGGCGCCGATGCGATCGGTCTGACCCACGATGAGTCCGGCCTGGGGGCCGCCGAGCAGTTTGTCGCCACTGAAACAGACGAGATCGGCGCCGGCCTGAATGCTTTCGTGCGGTTGGGGTTCGTGATCGAGGGACGCCAATTCCGCGAGATCCACCCAGGCGCCACTGCCCAGGTCATCGACCAAAGGAAGGCCTTCCGGGCCGAAGTCCGGGGCGCGCTCTCGGGCAAGGCGGGCGAGGTCGGCGATGGAAGGTGAGTGGACGAACCCTTCCATGAAGAAATTGCTGCGGTGGACGCGAAGGATCAGGGCGGTGTGTGACGAGATCGCTTGGGCGTAGTCGTCGAGGGTGGTTTGGTTGGTCGTGCCCACTTCGCGGAGGCGGGCGCCGCTGGATTCGAGAATGTCCGGGATGCGGAAACCGCCGCCGATCTGGACCAATTCGCCTCGGGAGATGACGACCTCCTTGCGTGGGCCGGCGGTGAAATGGCGGAGGATAAGGACGAGGGCGGCGGCGCAGTTGTTGACGACGGTGGCGGCGGGGGCGCCGGTGGCGAGGGCGATGGATTGCTCGAGGTAGGCGGCACGGGGGCCTCGTTCGCCGGATTCCAGGTCGAGTTCGAGATTGGAATACCCGCCGGCGACCGAGCCGAGGGTGGCGAGGGCGGTGAGGGAGAGCGGGGCGCGGCCGAGGTTGGTATGAGCGAGGATGCCGGTGCCGTTGACGACGGGCTGAAGGCGCTGGCGGGCGCGGGCGGCGAGGGTCTGATCGAGATCGGCCACGATCGTGTCGAAGTCGGGGATGGTGGTCGAGGTGCGAAGCGCGGCGAGCTGTTGGCGGAGGACGTGGACGACGAAGGGTCGGGGCAAATCGGATGGCGCGATTGCGTGCAGGAGTCGGTCGACGGACGGGATGGCGCGTTGGGGGGACGGCGGCATGGTGGTGAGGGCAAAGACGGGCGAATCTTTGCTGGAGCGGGCGTGGATTCCAGAGCTTTCCCAGGGTTGTCGAGGGGGCGGCGACGGAGTATTGAGGCGGGGCCGATGCCGCCGCGTTCCCGAGTTTTTCCGTTGGTTTTGCTTGCCGGCTTTCTGGTGGGGGCGGGTTTGCTGATGGCGTACCGGAAGTCGGGCGGTTCAGGCGAGGCTGGCGCGGTGACCGTGGACTTGCCGGATGGCTCCAAGCTTCGGCTATGGAAGGCGTCCTTCGGGACGAATCACGAGATGGTGGTGGGGCGATTGCCGGAGTGGGACCGGCTCCGGTGGCAATTTCCATGGGCCCAGCGCGTGCTCGGAGCTCCGACGGAGCGCATCCGGGGTGGGTGGTCGGGGGATGGGCTCTGTTTGTTTTACAGTTGGGAAAATGAACTGGGCTTTCCCAAGCCGCCGCCGCCTTGGTTCTTATCCACGAGCGACGAGCATGGGTGTGTGATGAACCTCGATTCGGGGCGGGGCGAATCGGATTTGCGCGGCACCAACATTTCCCACCAGTACTCCCACCTTTATCCCAGGCGCACGGCTCACTTCGAGGCCCGGGTGGGTGATTTAAGGCGGGCGGCGTCTACTATCGGGACGTCACCGGGAACGAAACCCAGTCCGCTGCACTGTGCCGGCATGAAGCGGCCTGGGAGGTTGAGGCGTACTTCGAGCGGGCGCCGGAATCGGAGTTTGGTCCGGACGAAGCCTGGACTATCCACACGGGTTCGATCCCGGATCCTGGAGTGCTCGAGGCACTTGAAGGGAGCCGAACCCTTCAGGGCATGACGGTGAAGCTGACGGGCTTGGCAGGGCCTGGGCGTTTTGAATACGAGAAGCGCGGTGGGGGGTGGGTTCTTCTGCGTGGCCAACCTCTGGATCCGGAGGAGAGTGGGACGGGCTGGAGCTGGGGCAGCGATTCGAACCGGGAGTGGATGAATCTGACCAAGGCGAAGCCGTGGGTGATGCTCGATCTTAAAGGGCTCAAGCCGGATCTTACCTGGAAGTTGGTGGCCCGCGATGCGGGGGGCCGGTGTTATGCGAATTCAGGTTGGAGTGAGCCGGGTTCGACTTACACCGTCGACCTGGAGATTCCCAAGGACGTAGTGGTGACGGAGGTTCGAATCATTGTTCAACGATGGCGGACGGTTGCGTTCAAAGTGCCCCCGCCTAAGATCCTCACTCCGTGAACCTGGAACCGCCCATCCCATCGTCATCGTCGGAAACGTCCGCTGTTCCACCTGCGATGACTGGGATGCGGGCGGCGATCCTGGGGGCGCTCGGGTTTGGTGCCGTCAGTATGGTGGTGTACGGCACCGTGGCGTTCGCAGGAAAATGGCTCTATCGGAACTTAACCGAGGCTGGGGCCTATGGGTTCTGGGCTGCCCTCTACCTGCTGGGAACGCCGTGGTTGCTGGGACAACTGCTGGTGCCGTCGGCGAAGCGGAGACGCTATGGCTTTGCCTTTGTCCTGGGGTTTCTAGCCTACGCCGTTGGCTGGGTGGCGCCGTACTTTGCCCTACGCGGCAAACCCGGAGAGATCGTGGCGGCGTTGGTGGGCCCGGTCTTGCTCGCGATCGTGATGGCGATGACGTTCCGGCGGCCATGGACCCTACCCGCGACAGCCGCGGTGTTGGTGGTGGGGCACGGATTGGGTTATTTCGCCGGTGATTTTCTGAACACCAGCCTGAAGGGGCCGCTTGGCATGGTGATGTGGGGTGTGTGCCATGGGCTGGGCTATGGCGCGGCGATCGGGTGGGCCAGCCGGGTTTGGACGGCGGACGTCGCCGAAGCGGCTGGGACCGCCAATGTCCGACCGTCGGGTGGAGGATGAGGAGCCATGTCCAAGAGCCAAACGCCGTCGGAGGGCGGACCCGGGCGATCGACTCGCGGCACGGACCTTCAGCCGACGAATCGGTTCGAGGCCCTGACGTATGAACCGGATCCGGATTCGGATCTGGACCCGGCGGAGGAACGGCCGCGGTCGACCCTCTTCCTGCGTGACTTGTCGGTCAGCGTGATCAGTCGGAACGACAGCCCGGACATTCCGTTCCGGGTGAGCCTAAATCCTTACCGGGGTTGCGAGCATGGGTGTGCGTATTGTTATGCGCGGCCGACGCATGAGTACCTGGGCTTTTCCGCGGGACTGGATTTCGAATCCCGCATTCTGGTGAAGGAACGAGCGCCGGAACTGTTGCGGGCAGAACTGTCGGCGTCGTCGTGGCGGCCGCAGTGGCTGGCGCTGAGCGGGGTGACGGATGCGTATCAGCCGATCGAGCGCCGACTCGAACTGACTCGAAGGTGCCTGGGGGTGTTGGCGGAGTTTCGGAACCCGGTGGGGGTCGTGACCAAGAACGCGCTCGTGGTGCGCGACGTGGACCACCTTGCGGAACTGGCCCGACACGGGGCCGCGTCGGTGGCAATTTCGGTGACGACCCTGGACCCGGGCCTCCGGCGGGTCATGGAACCGCGGACCTCCCCGATTGCTGCGCGATTGGACGCGATTCGAACGCTGACGGACGCGGGGGTGCCGGTAGGGGTGATGGTGGCGCCGGTGATTCCGGCGGTGAACGATCATGAAATCCCGGCGATTCTATCGGCGGTGAAGGCGGCGGGGGCCACGTGGGCCGCGTTCGTCATGCTCCGGTTGCCGCACGGAGTGAAGGACCTGTTTGGGGATTGGCTGGAACGACATTTCCCGGACCGCAAGGAGAAGGTGCTGCATCAACTCCAATCCATGCGAAGCGGGAAGCTGAACGATCCGTCGTTTGGATCTCGCATGACCGGGGAGGGTGTCTTGGCGGTGCAGACTGCGCAGTTGTTCCATGCGGCGCGGCGCAAAGTGGGACTGGGAGAAGAAGGTCCGCGGCTGTCGACGGCGGCATTCCGGCGACCGGGCGGGGTGCAGATGGGCCTCTTTGAGTAGGCCATTCGGGGATACGAAGTGAACCGACCACGGTGCGGGGCGTTGATCCCAGGCGTCAGGCGGCGGTTCGTGTGGGGGGAGCGGAGGCGGCAGCGTGCATTCCGTGCAACCGCGCTCCCAGCGGTTACTCGACCGGGGTGACGTCCATGCCGGGGAGGTAATAAAGGATCCGGGCGCAGTTGGGGCACTGGACGATCTCGCGGTTACCCTGGCAATCGATGACGTTCTGGCGGGACACCTTCATGTGGCAACCGCCACAGACGCCGCGTTGGATATCGACGATGACCTTGTCGCCCTTGCTTTTGAGAAGGCGCTCGTAGCGTCCGAGCAGGATGGAATCGATGGGGGCGGTGGCGGCGGTGCGGGCATCCTCGGCGTCGGCGAGTTGTTGCCGCAGCCGCGTTTCGGCCCCGGCCAACTGCTGGAGTTGGACGGCGCTGTCGGCTTTGGCTTTGCGGAGGACCTCGGCGGCAGCGGCAACCTGGCGTTCGGCGGCTTCGATCTTCTCCATCAGGACGATCTGTTGGTCGTCGAGGCTGCTGATGATGCCCTTACACGTCTCGATTTCGTGGCTGAGCGCCTTGTATTCCTCGTTTTTGCGGGTCAGCCACTGTTGGGCGCCGTACTTGGCGATCTGCTCCTTTTTGGAATCGACCTCGAGTTCAAGCTTCTTGCGGTCGCTCTCGAGTTGGTGGCCGTTGTGCTTGGCCTTGTCGAAATCGATGACGGCATTGGCTTGGCGGGTTTGGACGAGGCGGCGCTGAGGATCGATGTCCGCAACCTCGACACGGAGGCGGATAAGGCGGCGGTCGCGGTCCTGGAGGACGAGGAGCTTCTCGATGGCTTCCAGCATGGGGCGAAAGTGACGTTCTTTTGAGCGGGTCAAGCTATCGGGGTGGTTCGAATCAAGTCAACCCACGGGACCGGAAGATTTTTCCTCGTGAGGGTGATGGAACAAGATTGGGCAAGACCCCGGCAATCTTTGGCTGGTCACATACGCCGCACCGGCTTATGAATTCGGGCAACCACTTCAGGCTTATGCATAACTTGTTCCATCATCTCGCCGACGAAATTCCGGAATATCGGGACGACATCAATCGGCTTTCAGCGACCGACGCCAATTTTCAGGAGTTGATGGCGAAATATCGGGATGTCGACCACCAGATCCGATTGGCGGATGAGAACATCGAGCCGAAGTGCGACGAGACGGTGGAAATGTACAAGCGACAGCGCCTGGCGTTGATGGACGAAATGGTGCATCTGATCCGCTCGCGGAAATCAGCCCGGGTCGTGGCCTAAGCGAGAGGCGGATGCGCGGCGTTTTGCCGCGGGGCGTCCGGATTCACGGACGCCCGCCCAGGGAATGACGTTCCGTGGCACGGAGCTCACCGGATGGCTGCGGCACGCATGGGTTTATTTCCGAACGTTTCCATTCTCATTCTTCATGCAATCACGTTGGCAGGGCGTTTTTCCCGCGTTGTGGACTCCGACCGATGCGTCGGGAGCCCTGGTGACAGGGGCGTTGGCCGACCAGGTTCGTTTTCTCAAGCAATCCGGGTGTGACGGCGTTCTCGCCTTGGGAAGCACGGGAGAGTTCGTTCACCTGGACGTTGCGCAGCGCAACGAGGGCTTGCGGTGGATCGTGGAGGCGGCGGAGGGCTGGCCGGTCATCGCCAATTGCAGCGATGTCAGCCCGCGTCGTGTGGCGGAACTGGGCCGGTTCGCGCGCGTGGCAGGAGCGCAGGCGATTTCGCTGCTGCCGCCCTGGTTTTTCGCATCACCGCCGTCGGACGTGGTGGATTTCCTGGTGCGAGGGGCGGAGGCGTCGGGTTTGCCACTGATGCTGTATAACTTTCCCGAACGAACCGGGCACCGGCTGGGGTTGGAAGCCATAGCGGCCGTGTGCGACCGGGTGCCGGTGGTGGCGGTGAAGCAAAGCGGGGACGAATTCGCCTATCACCGTGAATCGCGGCCTTGGGGGTGGAGAAGCAATACGTTCTGATCACGGGAGCCGACACCCGGATGCCCGAAGCCCATGCGATGGGTGCGCGGGGGGTGGTCAGCGGGCAGTCGAACGCGATTCCTGAGTGGGTGGTGGGGGTGTGGTCTGCGGTCGTAAATGGCGAGCCTGCCCAGGCTAAGGACCAGGCTCGCTGGCTGGCGGAGTTCACCCAGATCACGGGAGTTCTGGAGTTTCCCTTGAGCATCTCGGCCGGCATGCAGGCCCGGGGACGTCCCGCCGGCGAGCCGAAGGCGGTTCTTTCGGGTGCGACGAGACTTCAATTGGCCCGCGCCATCGCTGAGGCGAAGGCGTGCCTGGCCGGGGCGGGGCTCTCGTGATACCAGCGGAATCCAAACCGGAATCCCCCGCCTACAAATGGTGGGTGGTGGGGATGCTGTGGTTCATCTGTTTCTTCAACTACGCCGATCGCCAGGCGATCTCGGTGGTCCTGCCGGAGTTGAAGCGGGAGTTCGGCTTCAGCGACACGCAATTGGGGCTGATTTCGTCGGCGTTCGGTTATGTCTATGGCTCCTGCGCCTTGTTTGCTGGGTTTGTGGCGGACCGCTCAGCGCGGCGGCACTTGATTTTGGGTGGATGTATTTTTTGGAGCTTTGTGACGGTGATGACGGGGTGGTGTTCGAAGCTTTGGCACTTCGTAACGGTGCGGGCGTTGGAAGGCTTGGGGGAGACGTTCTATTTCCCGGCATCGATGTCGCTGGTCAGCGATTATCATTCCAAGGCGACCCGATCCCGAGCCATGTCACTGCACCAATCGAGCGTGTACGCCGGGACGGTGCTGGGCAGTTGGATCGGGGCGTGGCTGGCGATGACCCATGGCTGGCGGTGGGGATTCTACCTGTTTGGTACGGGAGGCCTGGTGATTGCGCTGGTGATGTACGCATTTCTGCGGGAACCGCGGCGCGGACAATCCGAAGGAGACGTGGTGGTGCAGGAATCGCCGGGATTCCTGGTGGCGGTTGGCGATGTCCTGCGAGCGCCGACCGCCTGGGCGCTGATGGCGGTGTTTGTGGGGGCGAACTTTGTGGCGACGATTTTCCTGTCCTGGACGCCGAGTTTCCTGGTGGACAAGTTCGGGTTCAAACTGACGACGGCGGGGTTGACCGGTGCGGCGTTCATCCATTTGGCGAGCGCGGTATCGGTGCCGTGGGCGGGGGTGCTGGCGGACTGGCTGGCGCGGAAGCACGTGGGGGGGCGGATGCTGGTTCAGGCGGGCGGTTTGGCGGTGGGTGCTGGATTCGTCTACATGGTGGGATCGACGCGGGATGTGACGACGTTGCTGGTGTGCATGACCTGTTTCGGGGTGTGCAAGGGTTTCTATGATGCGGGCATTTTTGCCTCGCTGTACGACGTGGTGCCGGCGCGGTCGCGGGCGACGGCGGCGGGCCTGATGAACACGGTGGGCTGGGGCCTGGGGTCCTTTGGACCGTTCCTGACCGGTTGGTACGCCGATCACGGCCCGCACGGCAGTGCGATCGAGAACAAGAGCCAATTCATCAGCGGAAGCAGCCTGGCGTATGCGGGTGGGGCAGTGGTGCTGATTCTGGCGGCGACCCTTTGGGTGAAGCGGGATGCGGCACGGGCGGCCGGTAAGCCATTGGCAGACTCGACAGGACCGGCGGTTGGCCGGTAATTCGGGGTGTGCCTGAACCTGAGGTTTTCCGACATCGGCACCGCGTGACATACGCGGAGTGCACGGTGGGCAATCACATCTACCACAGTCGTTACTTGGACCTGTTGGAGGCGGCGCGGGGCGAGTTTTTACGGCATGCGGGTTTTCCACTTCTGCCGTTGCAGGAGTCGGGGGTCATCTTTCCCGTACTCGAAGCCCAATTGCGGTACCTCCGCCCGGCGCGGTACGACGACCTGTTGGTCATCGAACTGCAATTGATTCAGCTGAAGGGCGTGCGGTTGGGCGTTCGGCACCGTGTGAGACGCGAGGACGGGACGCTGCTGCTGGAGGCGGTTACCCGGCACGTCTGCACACGTCTGGACGACAAGCCACGGCGGATACCGCCGGAGCTGGTGACGGCATTGAGGCCATGGCTGGTGGAGGAAGCCAACGCGCCGGGAGACGGAATCGAGCCTTGAGATGTCGGGCGGGTCGACCGATTCCGGTCACCGGGATGCCCGTTTTTTGCGTCGCTGGCGGCGTGGATACCGGGTTCCATCGCGGCATGTCGCGTGAGTATGTGCTGCATTCGTTCCAGCGGGAGTCGGACCTGCGGATCGACTATGCCGCCGAGTTGAATGAGCAGCAGTACGCGGCGGTGACCGCGGCCCCGGGACCCGCCCTGGTGCTGGCCGGTGCGGGATCAGGGAAGACGCGCACGCTGACGTACCGGGTGGCGTATCTGATCGAGCGCGGGATCGCGCCGGATCGGGTGTTGTTGCTGACTTTCACGAATAAGGCGGCGCGCGAAATGATGCGGCGGGTGGCGGATCTCTTGGGCTCGGAGCAGTCCCAGCTCTGGGGCGGGACGTTTCACTCGATCGGGGCGCGCATCCTGAGGAGCAACGCGGAGGCGATTGGCTACCGGCCGGACTTCACGATTCTGGACCGGGAGGATTCCGAGGACCTTTTGAAGGCGTGCATTGGCGCGGCGGGGATCGACCCCAAGGAGGTGGCGTTTCCGAAGGCGGAGGTGATTGCGAACCTGTTGTCCCGGGTGACCAACGAGCGGCTTTCGTTGGCAACCGTTCTCGAACGGCGGCGAACCGGGCTGGAGGAGTTGAAGGACTCGATCGAGAAGGTGACGAGCTTATATGCGGAGCGGAAGAAGGCTTCCAACGTCATGGATTTCGATGACCTGCTGTCGCTCTGGCTGAAGTTGATGGAGGAAAATGAAGGTGTGCGGGAACGGTATCAGCGCCGGTTCCAGTTCGTGCTGGTGGACGAGTATCAGGACACGAACCAGATCCAGAGCGACCTGATCGACCGCGTGGCGGCGCAGCACCGACACGTGATGGTGGTCGGCGACGACTCCCAGAGCATCTACTCGTGGCGGGGCGCGAACTTTCGGAACATCCTGGATTTCCCCAAGCGTTATCCGGATTCGAAGGTCTACAAGATCGAGGTGAACTACCGGAGCACGCCTGAGATTCTGGCGGTGGCGAATGCTGCGATCGCGGCGAATTCGGAGCAGTTTGCGAAGCAACTGACGGCCGCGCGCAAGTCCGGGATCAAACCGGCCCTGATTCCGTGTGAAGACGGGCACCAACAGGCGGGGTTCGTGGCGCAACGGGTGGTGGAGGCGCACGAGGAAGGCGTGGGACTGTCCGAGATCGCCGTGCTCTACCGCTCGCATTTCCATGCCTTGGAAATCCAGCTCGAGTTCACCCGGCGCAACATCCCCTTCGTCATCACCAGCGGCATCCGGTTCTTCGAACAGGCCCACATCAAGGACGTCACCGCATGGCTCAAGCTGGCGGCCAATCCAACGGATGAACTGGCCTTCAAGCGCATCGCCCTGTTGCTCCCCGGGGTCGGGCCCAAGGCCGCCGAGAAGCTCTGGTCGGCCTTTGCCCAGGCTCAGGCGCGTTCCGCCACAGCGTCCGACGGAACTGCCGGAACTCGGCTGGCACCCGCCTTGATGGCGGCGGCCCCCGCGGCTCCGAAAAAGGCGACGACCGCCTGGGCCGGACTGGCGGTGACGGTTTCCCAATTGGAGGATCCGGCGGTGTTCGGGCGTCCGGGCGAGATGATTCGGTTGGTGCTGGACGCGTTTTATGAAGACTACGCGGAGGACACGTTCGCCAATGCGAACCAGCGACTGGAAGACCTGGGGCAGCTCGCGGTGTACGCCGGCCAGTTCCAATCGTTGACCGATTTTCTGACCCAGTTGTCCTTGCTCAGCAACATGGACGCGGAGGCGGAACAACAGTCCAAGCGGGGGGATGACGATCGGGTCCGCTTGTCCAGCATCCATCAGGCCAAGGGACTCGAGTTCCAGGTGGTCTTCGCGATCATGCTGTGCGACGGGCTGTTTCCGTCGGGTCGATCGTTGCAGGATCCGTCGGCGATCGAGGAGGAGCGGCGTCTCTTCTATGTCGCGGTGACCCGGGCCAAGGATGAGTTGTATCTGTGCTATCCGCTGGTGCGGTTGACGCCTGGTCAGGGCATGTTGTTGCTATCGAAGTCGCGGTTTCTCTCCGAAATCCCCTCGGAATTGCTCGATGAATGGAACCTGCGTCCGTCCGGGATGCCAGGAGGGGCTTGGGCCCAGGGCGGCGGCGGACACGGGCGGATTTCGGAGTCGGACGATATGCCGTTTTGAGCCGGGGAAACGGAAGAATGGGTGGGGTCAGAGCGACGGTGGGTCCACCTCAGTCCAGGCCGCTTCGCGAGTTTCATCCCGCAGCGTCGGGAGGGCGAAAAGCTCGGGCGAGGTGGCGGGCGGGACCGGGGAGATCGGGTTGATCTGCAAGCCACGCGTGGGCACCGGAAAGCTCATAGAACAGTCCGTCCAACTGGGCTTCGAATGCGGCCTGGGTCCAATGCCCGATTTCGGGGCCTGGGTCCAATCCCAGAGCCAACAGGTGGCGACCCAGTAGAATGGGGCGCGGCGCACTGTCGGCGATGCGCAACCGTTCAGCGGCGGCGACGAGAATCGTCACGGTTTCCGGAACTTTGGCGGGCTTGGGCGGGCGTCCGGAGGCGTCGGCCGTCATGACCACACTGAGCGCCTGCACCGTCTCCGGTTGGAGGCGACGGGCCAGGCGGCGGACCGTGCGGTCGGAGGCATCCTGAAAGTGGGCCATATGATTGGCGACCAGCGGGAGAACGCGCTGGGTGATGGCGTTGGGCGTCTGGATTCGGTTCAGGAAGGATTCCGCCAGTCGGGCGCTTTCGGCTTCATGACCGGGTGAAATGATGCGCTGTCGACCCTGCCGTTCGGCGGTCTGGGTGCAGGTCGCCTTGCCCAGATCGTGGGTCAGGACCGCGAGAGACCAGACGATGCGGGTGGGTTCGGGCGCTTCACGCCAATCGGGAAGGCGCACCAGGGCGTCCACGGCGTGGAGCGTGTGTTCGAAGACATCGCCTTCCGGGTGCCATTCGGGGTCCTGAGGGACGCCACGGATGGCGGCGATTTCAGGAAAATGGGTGAGCCAGCCGGTGGATTGAAGGAAGCGAATGCCGGCCGAGGGAAGGGTGCTGCGGGCGGCCCATTTGAACCATTCCTCGCGGATTCGTTCAGCCGGTAGTTCGGCGCAGCTAGGAGCCATAGCCCGGCAGCGTTCGAGCGTTTCCGGCGCTGGGGTGAGTTGAAAGCGGGCCGTGAACTGCATGCCACGCAGGACCCGCAAAGGATCTTCGTCGAAGGCGGGGCTGGTGTGGCGGAGGATGCGATGTTCGAGATCGGCTTGGCCGCCGAAGAAGTCCAGAAGCTCGCCGGTTCTCGGATCCAGCATCAGGGCATTGACGGTAAAATCCCGGCGGGCGGCGGCATCGCGCGGTGAAATATCGGGTTCCAGTTCGATCTCGAATCCACGGTGGCCCTGGCCGGTCTTGGAGTCCCGACGCGGGATGCTGAAGTCAAAGATGGTGCCGGCGAGGGTGACTTTGGCGACCCCGAACGCGCGCCCGACCAGGTCGACGCGCCCATGGGGGCGGAGGACGGACGCCAGTTGTTCATACCCCACACCGAATACCTCGATGTCGATGTCTTTCAGGGCCCGCCCCAGGAGGCCATCGCGAACGCAGCCGCCGACGAGATAGGAGCGTCGGAGCACTGGTTCGTTGCGCAGCAGTCGGAGCAGTTCTGGAGGGAGATCGATCTGCATGGGAATCTGTCACTCCGTGTCGTCGTGGGAATCTTCGAAGTCCTCCCCGCCGACGTCGAAACCATAACCGGCCAGGAATTCATTCACCGGCGCCTGGATGTCGATGGGTTCCTGGGTCACCGGGCATTTGAAGGCGAGGCGGACGGCGCGCAGGGCAAGCTCAAGGCGTTGCCCTCGTGCGGAGGGTGAATCGACCTTGGGCAGGGCGCCGGCTTGTTTTCGCGAGGTGCGCCGACCGAACCCATACAAGGTGTCGCCAAGAATGGGGACACCGGAAGCAGCCAGGTGGGCGCGGATCTGGTGTTGGCGGGTGGTTCGAATGCGGGCCAGGACGAGGGCCATGCCGTCGCCGTGCCCGATGACTTCGAAGTCGGTTTCGGCGAAGAGACCCTGGCTGGCATGGGTGAGCACGCGGGCGGGTTGGGCGGGGTCCGGTCGGATCTTGAGACAGCAGGTCCAGTGCTTCCGGGGGGGTTTGCCACCGACCACCGCGAGGTACTCGCGCAGGGTTTGGCGTTCTTCCAGTGCGTTGGACAAGGCGACGCGGCTTCCCGCCGAGCGGGAGAAGAGCAGCACGCCGCTGATCTCGGGTTCGAGCACGTGGGCGAGGCGAAGAACCTTCAGCTCGCGTCCCTGAGCCCAGGCGTCGCCGCGGACGACCGACAATTCCAGCGCCGCGTCGAGGGGCGTTGCCTTGGTTGTCGATCCGAGCAGGGTGCACAGCGCTCCAGCGGGCTTGTCGATGGCAAGGTAGTGGGTGTCCTCGTGAAGGATCTGGATCGGGGGGAAACCGGGGAGATCGATGGTGAGCTGCGTCGGCATGGAACGGCTGGTGGAGCCAGCCGCAGTCTCGGGGGTCGGGCCGAGGATATCAAATCCCGTGGTGAGCGGGGGAGCGCGTGGATTATTGGGTGGGGGCTGATCGGTTGGTTTGGCGAACGTTGATGGGATGCGGTGTTCTCCACGATGGGCTGCGCCAGACCCGGACGGCGGATGGATGGGCGGATCATCCCATGGGTGGCCCACGATGGACCGCAGATGTCAGCCAGGGACCGCGTCGCGTTCCTCAACGATGCGACCGTCGAAGAGGTGGACGGTGCGATCGGCGTGGCGGGCGAAGCGGGGGTCATGCGTGACCATGCAGATCGTGGCGCCTTCCCGGTGGAGATCCCGCAGAAGTTCCATGACGGCCTCGCCATTCTTGGAGTCGAGATTTCCAGTGGGTTCGTCGGCGAGCAGAATGGAGGGGGTGCCGACGAGGGCGCGGGCGACGGCGACGCGCTGTTGCTGGCCGCCGGAGAGCTGGGAGGGGTAGTGGTTGACGCGATGGGACATGCCGACTTTTTCGAGGGCGGCGAGGGCCGCGGTGCGGCGTTCAGCTGCGGCCAAGCCTCGGTAGGTGAGGGGCAGTTCGACGTTCTCGTAGACCGTCAGGTCGCCGATCAGATTGAAGCTTTGAAAGATGAAGCCGATCTCGCGATTTCGGATTCGGGCGCGCTGGGCGAAGTCGAGATTGGCGACGGCATGACCGTTGAGGGTGTAGGTTCCGCCGGAGGGGGTGTCGAGCAGTCCGAGGATGGAGAGGAGGGTGGACTTGCCGCATCCGGAAGGGCCGGCGATCGAAACGTACTCACCTTTGGCAAGTGAGAGGTGGATTCCGGAGAGAGCGTGAGTTTCGACCTCATCGGTGAGAAAGACCTTCGTGATGGCGTCGAGGTGGATCAGCGGTTCGGTGTTCATGAAAGACTGGGGAGGAGAGGCCGTAGAGAGCGGGTCATCGCAATCGCACCCGGTTGTGGGCGTCCCACGGGCTCATGTCGGAGAGGATGATCTGATCACCCTGTTGGAGGCCGTCGATGACTTCGATGGAGCTCACGGAGCTGCGTCCGAGTTTGACCGGGACCCGGATCGCTTCGCGGCCGCCATTGACGATTTTGAAGAGACCGGTGGTGCTGTCTTCCTGGCCCTGAACCGGTTTGGCGACGTTCAACACGTCGACGAGACGTTCCAACTCGATGGTGCCTTCGACGCTCAGGTCGGGCCGGGCACCCTTGGGTAGCGCGCCCTCCAGTTTGATTTCCACCAGCACGGTGCCGTTTTGGACGGCCGGATCGACGCGTTGAACGCGCCCGGCGACGATTCCGTTGCGGGTGTCGATGGTTGCGACCTGGCCGCGGAGGATATCGCGGGCCTGGGTTTCAGGAATGCGGACATCGGCGCGGAGCTGGGTGGGGACCACAACTTTGGCGAGGGTCGCGGAGGGGGTGACGCGTTGACCGACCTGAAGCGGATCGCGGTCGCCGGTTTGCTGGAGCACGCCTGCGATGCCGGCACGGACCGATAGGTTGGAAACCTGGCGCTGCTTGAGGGCGAGCATGGCGGTGAGTTTCTCGAGCTCGGCCTGCTGGACCGCGAGTTGGGCGGTGGCGCTGTTGTTGGCGAAGTCGACCCGGCGCTCCTCGATCGCGATGCGGGCTTGCAGGTCGTCCGATTTGGAACGGGATTTCTTGCGCAGTATCTCGGGGACCAATCCGTCGCGGGCGAGCGCTTCATCGGCTTCGGCTTCGAGGCTTGCCTGGGCGAATTCGGCTTTTAGGGTGGCGAATTGGGCGAGTTGGCCGAGGCGCTCACTCTCGAGGGTCGCGCGAAGGCATTCGAGTTGGGCCTCGGCGCCTTTGCGCGCCCACTGGGCGTCAAATGCCGTCTGCTTCAATTCGGGGTTGCTGAGTTCCATCAGGACGGACTCGGGAGTCACTTCCGCACCGGGTTGGATCAGGATTCGTTCCACCCTTCCGTCAGTCTCGGCTTGGACATACTGGATTTGCTCGGGGACCAGGAAACCGGGCCCGCGAACTTGCCGCAGCATCTCGCCCCGTTGGACGGTGCCCGGCCAGATGCTGGTGCGATCGATGCTGGGCGCGGCGGGCTCGAGTCGGAAGATGACAAATGAAATGACGCACAGGGCAACGATCGTGGCCACGGAGGACCAGATGCGGCGGCGGCGGCGGGCCGCGGCGAGGTCGGGGCGGGGAATATCCATCGCGTGTCCGGCAGCGTGTCCAAGAGAGTTCCGTTGGAGCAAGGGCGTCATCGCGGGCGAAGGCAGAGGTCGGCGGTCGATGGTCCGTGGGCCGTACGAAGTGAGTCTGTGTTCAGTTGAGGGGGGCAATCGGTTCGGCGGGTTGGGCGGAGCCGCAGCGTTGCCAGGCGTTGAGCAGATCGAGGTAATGGGCTTTGGCCCATTCCAGGACCAGTTCCTGGACCCGGGCGGGGGCATCGCCTTGGATGATGCGGAGGGGATTCAGGCCCACGACAAGTTCGGACTCGCCGTAAGTGGCATGAAATCGGGCCCAAGCGTTCCGGCTGAAGGCCATTCTGATGATGATTCCGTGGAACTTGGAGAGAACTGGCATGACGTTCCTTTTTTCTTGGAGGGTGGGTTGGCGGGTGGAGAACCCACGGGACGGACTCCGTGTTGCATGCCGCATGCCAGGCGTTTGGCGGGGGATTTGGCCTTGTGCCGGGGAGTTCTGGGGGAGTCGTTCCCGGGGGCGGAATGAGGAGTCCCGAAAATGGGAAGGCTGCCGCGACCAACCCCGTGGGGTCGGGCCGAAGCCCGGGGAGCCCGGAGTGTCGGGTGAAAGGTGAGATTACGGACTCGGAGGTTCGCCCGGGGAGCCGCCGGTGGGCTCCATGTCAGGCAGCGCGAGAGGGAGGCGAAGAAGGGCAATGCAACCGCGCTGGGAGGACCGGTTTTCCAGCGTGAGGCGGCCGTCGTGAGCTTCGGCAATCTGTCGGCAGAGAGAGAGTCCGATCCCGGACCCTTTGGGTTTGGTGGTGAAGAAGGGGACGAACAGGTTGGCCGGATTGGCGATGCCTGGTCCGGTGTCTTCCAGGCGGATTTCGACTTCGTTGCCATGCCGGGCCCATCCGATTTCAATCGGAGGCGGTGGCGGCGACAAGGATTGGGACAATTCGAGAACGGCATCCGCCGCGTTGCGGACGAGGTTGATGAGCAGTTGTTCCAGTTGGTCGCGATCGGCGTTCAGGGTGATGTCGGGGCCGGGATGAATCTGGACTGGGACGCGGGTTTCCAGTCCGGCGACTCGACGGACCCAATCGGCCACCGTCATGGGGGCGAGGCGGGGTGCGGGGAGGCGGGCGAGCTGGGAGTAGGCCTGCATGAAGCGGCTGAGAGCCTCGGCACGGGACGAGATCAGGGCGAGCCCGTCGCGGACGTCGTCCTGCCAGTCGGCCGGACGGGGATCACGTCGGCACAGGCTTTCGAGGCTGGAGGCGACCGATTTGATGGGGGCGAGGGAATTGTTGAGTTCGTGTCCCAGCACTCGCAGGAGGCGTTGCCAGGCTTGTCGTTCCTCGTCCCGAAGGGCGCGGCTGAGATCGGTGACGACCAGGAGTTGATGCGGGAGGCCGCCCTGGCGAAAACCGGATCGGCGAAAGCCGAAGCGCCCGATGCCTCCGGGAAATGTCATGGACGCGATGCGCGCCGGCTCGCCTTTGAGGGCGAACTCCAGGGCGAGCTCGGCGGCTGTTCGACCCAGGAGCTGTTCCACCGGGCGGGCGAGCAGGCGTTCGGCGGCGCGATTGCCCAGGCGGAGCCGATGGCGCTCGTCGAAGGTGAAGATGGCGGCGTCCATTTCCTCGATGGCGGTTCGGAGGAGGGCGGAGGCCTCGAGGGCGCCGAGGCGTTGTTCGCGGAGACTGTCGCCGAGCGCATTGATTTCGGCAGCCAGGGCGCCGAGAGGATCGCGGGTGCTGGTGGAATGCGGGCGGATGGAAAAATCGCCGTCGCGCATGGCGGCGATGACATTAGTGAGGGTCCGGAGGGAATAGGCGAGGCGTTCGCGGAGAACGTAGGCGGCGCCCGCGGTGAGACCCAGGAGAAGGGTGGAGGCGGCGATTTGGAGGCGGAGCGAAAACGTGCCGGACCAGAGCAGAGCCAGGGCGGTCAGGACGCCGGGGAGCGGCAGGAGCATCGCACTGCGGACGATCCGCCGATGGAAGGCCACCTTGGCGACGCGACGGTAGGGACCGGAGAGGGACATGAGGGCGGTCAAAGCCCGTATTTTTCGAGGCGCCGATAAAAGGCACTTCGGCTGAGGCCCAGGGCCTCGGCGGCTTTAATGGCGCTGCCATCGAAGCGGGCGAGGGCTTTCCGGATCACCAGACGTTCCACGTCTTCGAGCGCCAGGTCTTCGACCCTGGGCTCGGGTTCCCGTGCGGCTCGGAGCCCGAGGTCGGCGGCTTTGATTTCAGGCCCGGAACACATCAGGACGCCACGTTCCACGGAATGTTCCAGTTCGCGGATATTGCCGGGCCAGAGGCATCGTTCGAGGGCCTGGATGGCGGACGGATCGAACCGTTCGACGTTCTTACGGTATCGCTGGGCTTGTTCCTCCAGGCATTGAGCGGCGAGAAGCGGAATATCCTCGGGCCGTTCTCGGAGAGGAGGCAGGTGGATCTCGATGGTGTTCAGCCGGAACAGGAGATCCTGACGAAAGCGCCCGGCCTCGACCTCTTTGTGCAGGTCGGCATTGGTGGCGGTGAGCAGGCGGACATCGGCCTTTTGGGTCCGCGACGACCCGACCCGCTCGTATTCGCCGGTTTCGAGCACTCGGAGGAGCTTGGATTGCTGGCCGAGCGGTAGATTCGCGATTTCATCGAGGAAGAGGGTGCCGCCTTCGGCGAGTTCGATACGGCCGACGCGGTCGGTTTTGGCGTCGGTAAAGGCTCCTTTGACATGCCCGAAGAGTTCGCTTTCGAACAGCGTTTCGGTGATGCCGCCCATGTTGACCGTGACCAGGGATTTGGAGGAGCGGGTGGAGACCGCATGGATTGTCCGGGCGACGACCCCTTTGCCGGTGCCGTTTTCGCCGGTGATGAGCACATTGGCATCAGAGGGTCCCACGCGTTGGATCAATTCGAGGACGGGTTGCATCGCCTGCGAGGTGGCGATGAGTTTGGGGCCGGCGCCGCGGAGGATCTCATTCTCAGCCTGGAGCCGTTCGCTGTGGCGCTCGGATCGGCGGAGCGCGATCTGGTTGCGCGCGATGGTGATGACCCGGGCATTCTCCCAGGGTTTTTGGACGAAATCCCGGGCGCCGCGGCGCATGGCTTCGACGGCGAGATCGACGGAACCCCAGGCGGTCATGACCACCACGGCAGGGGCGTTGTCGAGGGCCCGAACCCTGTCGAGCAGTTCGAGACCTTCCTGGCCGGACGTGGTGTCGCGGGTGTAGTTCAAGTCCATCATGAGTACATCGCTGTCGCGGCGACCGAGGCTTTCCAGGACGGCGGCGGGTGAGTTGACCGCTTCGGTTTCGAATCCTTCGCCCTTGAAGAGAAGGCGCAGGGCGGCGAGGACGTCGGTCTGATCGTCGGCGATGAGGATTCGACCCTGGTGGGCTGCCATGGGTGGAGTCTTGGTCGGGAGCACCATGGGCAGCAAGAGGCAGAATCCGTGCCACACCCAGGTCGTTTTTGACTGAAAATGGATGCCCAGACCTTGCCGCTTGAGCCCCCAATCGGCCAGCGCACCCTCGGGGCTATGCGCACCATGTTTTGGATCGGGGTCCTGGCGGGTTGGGTTGGAGTGGCGTCCGCGGCGGAATCCGGGCGGGTCACCCTGGCGACGTACAACATCGAGAACTACGTCCTGGTACCCACCGGGACCCGACCTCCGAAGTCGGAGGCGTCCAAGACCAAGGTGTCCAACGTCTTGAAGACGATCGCCGCCGACGTCGTGGCGTTGCAGGAGGTGGGTGGCACGAATGCCCTGGCCGATCTGTGTCGGCGAACCGCCGCCCTGGGATTGACGTACGACCACCGGGAATGGGTGCAGGGATTTGACACCAATATCCAGGTGGCCTTGATCAGTCGGTATCCCATCGTCGCACGCCGGTCGCATACACGGGATTCCTACCTGCTTTCTGGTCGCCGTTTCTTGGTGAGCCGCGGCATTCTGGAGGTGGATCTTCGCATTCGCCCCGACTACGTCCTGACAGTGTTTGTGGCGCACCTGAAGTCCCGGCGGACCTCGGTGGAAGCCGACGAAGGGGAGATGCGTCGGGAAGAGGCGCGGATCCTGCGGGAAAAGATCGAGGCACGGCTTCGGGAGGCGCCCCGGGCGAATGTGATTCTTTTGGGGGACTTAAACGACACGAAGGATTCGGCGGCGATTCGGGCGCTGATCGGGCGGGGGAAGGATGGGTTGGTGGATACGCGGCCGTCGGAGCGGAATGGCGACACGGGATACCGTCCGAACGCGCGATGGCAGCCGCGCACGGTGGCATGGACGCATCATTATGGGGTGGAGGACACGTACAGTCGGGTCGACTATGCTTTGTTGCACCGCAACGTGGCGGGGGAGTGGAAGGCGGCGGAATCGTATGTGCCCGTGGTGGCGGACTGGGGTCTGGCATCGGATCATCGGCCGGTGGTGGTGGTGGTGGAAACCAGGGATCGATGAATGGGGGACTTGACGGGGTGAGGGTGGGAGCGTGAGGGTGGCTCATCCCCACGAGCTGTCGGAGCATGCGGATCGATTCCCCTGAGGATGGATCTGCCGCCGAGGAGCGATGGGTAGCAACCAAACGCAACCTCAAACGGGGGAGGAACGAGGATGGAAGTCACCGGAACAGTTGAAGCTTTGTTGAGCGGTAAAGGACGCGAGGTGCATGGAGTTTCGCCTGACAGCACTGTCTTTGAGGCCATCGAGCAGCTGGCAGACCGAAACATCGGCGCATTGTTGGTGATGGAAGCTGGCCGATTGATCGGTGTGTTCTCGGAGCGTGACTACACCCGGAAGGTCGCGTTGGCGGGTCGCAATTCGCGGGAAACGCGTGTTCGCGAGATCATCACCGGACGCATCGTTGCGGTGGGTCCGTCCACGCCGGTTCCGGAATGCATGCGCCTGATGATCGACAACCGGGTCCGGCACTTGCCGGTAATGGAGGGCGACCATGTGGTCGGCGTGGTTTCAATTGGGGACCTAGTTAATTTCATCATGAACGCCCAGGCCGCCACGATCGAGCAGTTGCACAGTTATATCTCGGGCGGATATCCGGGATGAACCGGACCTAGACGCGCTTCTCCAGTTCGGGTATTACACACGGATGCTCGATTTCCTGGCCGAATCACCGGACGACCGTGCACGCCTTTGTGGCCCGGGACATTCGCGTCGCGAGTTTCTCCAGATCGGGGTGCTGTCCGCCTTGGGCCTGTCGCTTCCCCAGTATCTGCATGCCAATCAGACGGGCCTGGTCAAACCCGGCCACGATCAGAAGTCGTGCATCCTGATCTTCAATCTCGGCGGGCCGAGTCATATCGACCTTTGGGACATGAAGCCGGATGCACCGAGCGAGATCCGTGGTCCCTTCAAACCCATCCGCACCCGGACCGATGCCTTTGAGATTTCGGAGTTGCTCCCGCTTCACGCAAAGATCGCCGACAAGTTTTCACTCGTCCGGTCCTGCCATCACGACGGTGCTGCGGTGCATGACGCCGGCTGGCAGATGATGCAGACGGGGCGGCGGTTCACCGGCGGCATTCACACGCCTCACGCGGGATCGGTTGTCTCGTACCGGATGGGCCGCAAGTCGGATCTTCCCCCCTTCGTGGTGCTGCCGCAGTTGATGGGGCGCGGCGGTGGCAACCTTCCCAATGGGCAGGCCGGCGGTTTCCTGGGCAAGGCTCACGATCCCTTTGCGCTCATGGCGGATCCGTCCCAGCCGGATTTTCGAGTGCCCGATCTGCTGCCACCCGACCAGATCGGCGCCACCCGGCTCGATCGGCGTCGTAAGATGCGGGACATCGTGGACCAGACCGTGAAGGAGTTCGAATCGAGCGAGGATGCGCGGCTCCTGGACGAGAATTTCCACGCTGCCTTCCGACTGATGACCAGCGAAACGGCCCGGGCGGCGTTCGATCTCACGAAGGAATCGCCGGCGGTCCGGGACCGGTATGGTCGAAACCGGTTTGGACAGTGCTGCCTTTTGGCGCGTCGCCTGGTGGAGAACGGCGTCCGGTTCGTCACGATCAACACCTTCCTGACAGTGTTCGACGAAATCACCTGGGACATTCACGGATCGAAGCCGTTCACCTCCATCGAAGGTATGAAGGACATCGTGTGCCCGATGTACGATCAAGCGTACAGCGCCCTGATCGAGGACCTGGACCAGCGGGGGCTGCTCCAAGACACGCTGGTGGCCAACCTTTCGGAGTTTGGGCGCACGCCCAAGGTCAATCCGGCCGGAGGCCGGGATCATTGGCCGCAGTGTTTCTCCGCCTACTTTGCCGGCGGTGGGGTGAAGGGTGGCCGGGTGGTGGGAGCCAGCGATCCGATGGGTGGATTCCCGGCCGAACGCCCCGTGGGCCCCGGAGACATCGTCGCCACGGTTTTTCACAGCTTGGGGCTGGATTCGAGTTCTCATCTCCCCGGCCCGGGTGGACGACCGTTCCCCCTGACTGACCTGGGAACCGAACCCATCCGCGAACTCTTTTCATGAAAGCCTCCCCTCCGATCCCGTGGTTGTTGGTGGTGCTCCTCGGTTGGATGGTGGGGCCGGTCTTTGGCTCCACGGATGAAGTGCCCTCCTTCCGGAACGACGTGTTGCCGGTGCTCTCCCAGGCTGGGTGCAACACCGGCGGTTGCCATGGAGCCTTGGCAGGCAAAGGGGGGTTCCGACTTTCCCTCTTTGGCTACAATCCAGAGGCCGACCATTTCGCGATCACCCGCGAAATCCGCGGTCGCCGGATCGAGACGACCGATCCGGGGCGCAGCCTTCTGCTGACCAAGCCGACGGCCGCGCTGAAGCATCGAGGAGGTAAACGGTTCGACGTCGATTCGGAGGAGTACCGGATTCTCGCGCAGTGGATCAGCGCCGGATGTCCGCCGCCCCGACCCGACGACCCAACGCTCACCACATTGGAAGTGGCGCCAGCCGAAAGCCGGCACTTGCCGGGGCAAACCGTCCGCCTGACCGTTCAGGCCCGCTACAGCGACGGCAGTCGGCGCGATGTCACGCGGTGGGCGAAGTTCACCTCAACCGATGAGACCATCGCGTCCGTGGACCGCAGCGGCGCGGTTCAGGTTATCGGTTCGGGTGAAGGGGCGGTCACGGCCTGGTTTTCGTCGCAAATCGCGATCGCGCGGATCACCGCTCCGTATTCGAACCAGATACCGGCGGAGGTCTATGCCCAGGCGCCACGTTCGGGAGTTTTGGACGACTTGGTACTGGAGCAATTGCAGCAGTTGAATCTGCGTCCTTCGCCCCCGGCCAACGATGCCACCTGGGTGCGGCGGGCCTATCTCGACACGATCGGCAAGCTGCCCTCGCCGGAAGAGGTCCGGGCCTTTGTGCGGGATGAATCGCCCCGGAAGCATGAACGCCTGGCGGACCAACTTTTGACCCGGCCCGAGTTCATCGACTACTGGACGTACAAGTGGTCGGACCTGCTGTTGATCACGGGATCGAAGCTTCGACCCGAGGCTTTGAATGCCTACTACCAGTGGATTCGCGACCGGGTGGCGGAGAACACTCCCTGGGACGAACTGGTGCGCCGGGTCGTCACCGCCAGTGGTTCATCGGTGGACGAGGGGGCCAGCAACTTCTACGCGATTCATCAGGACCCGGAGTCGATGGCGGAGAATGTCAGCCAGGCATTTCTATCGCTGTCGATCAACTGCGCCAAGTGCCACAACCATCCGCTGGAGAAGTGGACCAACGACCAGTACTACTCCTTCGCCAACCTCTTTGCCCGGGTACGGGCCAAGGGATGGGGTGGGGACGCACGGAATGGCGACGGGCGGCGTACGGTGTATGTCGAGACGGCGGGGGACCTGATCCAGCCGCGGACTGGCCGGCCCCAGCCCCCGGCGCCCCTGGATGCCCCGCCGCTTCAGGCGGACGCCCCGGGCGATCGGCGGGAGGAACTCGCACGCTGGCTGACCTCTTCCGAGAACCCCTACTTCACCCGGGCCGTCGTGAACCGGATCTGGGCCAACTTCATGGGAATCGGCCTGGTCGAAACGGTGGATGACCTGCGGGCGTCGAATCCGGCCAGCAACGAGAAGTTGCTGGCGGCGCTGGCGCGTCAGGTGATCCAGGACCGCTATGATTTGAAGCCCTTGATGCGGTCGATCCTGGTGTCTCACACCTATCGACGCTCGAGTCAGGCGCTCCCGGAGAACCGTGAAGAGCACCGTTACCACTCCCGCTTCTACCCGCGCCGCCTAATGGCCGAAGTGCTGAATGATGCGATCTCCGACATCACCGGTGTTCCGGATCGTTTCACCGAAATCGCTTTGAACGATGGTTCGACCGAAAAAACTGCCGAGTACACCAACGAAACCCGCTCGATTCAGCTCAAGGACGCGGCGGTGAAATCCTATTTCCTCCGGTCCTTCGGCAGGAACCAGCGTGAGATCACCTGCGAATGTGAACGCTCCAACCAGCCCAGCCTCATCCAGGTGCTCCATCTCTCAAACGGCTCCACCATCAACGACAAACTCGCCGCCCGGGACAGTCGCGTGACCCAGATTCTCGCCACCGACCCCCCGCCGGCCCGGGTGGTCGAGGATGCTTGGATCCGCTGTTTGGGACGGCCTCCGACCGAGGATGAGCGGAAGCCATTCGAGTCCTGGCTGACCTCGGCGTCGGCTGCGGAGAAGCGGGAAGTGACGGAGGACCTCTACTGGTCCCTGCTCACGACGCGCGAGTTCCTCTTCCAACACTGAGCCACCTTGCCATGAACCTTCACCGACCCCCTCACCCCAACCCTCTCCCGGCGGGAGTGGGAGTCGCGTATCCCCCGCAACTCCTTCTTGGAGCCCCATCGTCTGCGCCATCGCGACCCTCTCTGGAAAATGTCCTACCTAACCGTTCGAAACCCGCGGAGCGCATTCCCCTTCTTCCTCCGGAAGAGGGCCGGGGTGAGGGCCGCTCCCGGTCTTCCTCGTTCGACGGTTCAGGGTCCCAACCCGCGAATCCTTGTCCGTCGTGGCTCCCCATCCGCCCACCCTGGATTCTCGCCCTGCTGGTTTTGACCCTGGCCCGAATGCCCGACGGGGTCCGTGCCGCGGAAACCGTCCCTGTCGATTACAGCCGGGACATTGCGCCGATCCTGCGATCCTACTGCTCGGGCTGCCACGATGACGTGCAGCGTGAAGGAAAATTGTCGGTGGAGACCTTCGCGCAGTTGAGGCATGGCGGTGAGGATCACAGGGATCCCATCCACCCCGGGAAACCGGGGGACTCGTTTCTCATTCAGTCCCTGACCGGACAGGTGCGGCCGAAGATGCCGCCCAAGGATGAACCCCAGGTTCCCGCGTCGGATCTGGAAACCCTGCGGCGATGGATCGAGCAGGGCGCAGTGGGCCCTCAAAACGACCGTTCGATTCTGCAGGATTTGGTGACTCCGATCCTTCCGCCCTCTCGGGAACCCTCGCCGTACTCGGCGGCGGCGTATTCGCGCGGAGGCCGGCAGTTGGCGTTGGCGAAGACGGGTGGGTTCGAGGTCTGGGACACCACCCATCAGGCGCTTCTCCGGAGCGTGACGGGCCTCCCGGGCAAAGTGAATGCCGTGCGTTTTTCGCCCGACGGCGCCCAGGTGGTGGCGGCCACCGGGGTGACCGGGTTGCGCGGGGTGGCGCAGTTGTTCGAGACCTCAACCGGCAAGCTTCTTCGGGAATTCGGTGGCCACACGGACATTCTCTACGACGCCGAGTTCTCCCCGGATGGCACGTTGCTGGCGACGGCCGGATATGATCGCAGCATCCGCATTTGGAACGTCGCCGACGGGGTGTTGGTGCGGACCATCGACGTCCACAAGGGGGCGATCTTTGATCTGGCGTGGCACCCGGCCGGGAAGGTGCTCGCTTCGGCCAGCGCTGACGAGACCGTCAAGTTGTGGCGGGTGGCCGATGGACTTCGCCTCGACACCTTGAACCAAGCCCAGGGTGAGTTGATGTCCGTTGCCTTTACTCCCGACGGCGACCACATCCTCGCGGCGGGAGCGGACAAGCGGATTCACCTGTGGCGGTTGGTCTCGCGCGATGCGCCCGCGTTGAACCCCGTGGTTCATTCAAGATTCGCCCATGAAAACGCCATCCACGCGTTCGCGATAAGTTCCGACGGACGGTTTCTCCTTACCAGCGCTGACGATCGGTCGCTGAAGCTGTGGAGCGTGCCGGACCTTCAGTTGTTGCATGCCTTTCCGACCCAGCCCGATGTTGCCGCCGCGGTGATTGGAATGCCGGGGGTCGATCGCTTCCTGATGGTGCGATTGAACGGCTCGACGGAGGCGGTGTCGGCCAGCCGATCGCCCACACCGCCGAAGACCTTGCCCGAAGTGAAACCGGTGGTCGTTGGTGTCGCCGGAACGACAGCACCGCCGGTGTCGGCGGAGGCCGAGCCCAACGAGACTCCGGAGACAGCGGTTCGCGTTCCGCTGCCTGCGGAAATCGCCGGCAGCATCGGACGTCCAGGGGACTGCGACCTGTATCGATTCACCGCGGAGGAAGGCGTGCCCCTTCTGCTCGAAATCCACGCCGCGCGAGCGAAATCAAAACTCGATTCGAAGATCGAAGTGCTCGATGCGAATGGAGCGCCTGTGGAGCAGGTGGTCCTTCAGGCCACCCGGGATTCCTGGTTCACCTTCCGCGGCAAGGACTCGGACACCGCGGATGATTTCCGGCTGCACAATTGGGCGGAGATGGAACTTAACGAGTATCTGTACGCCAATGGCGAGGTGGTCCGCTTGTGGCTTTATCCCCGTGGTCCCGATTCGGGGTTCAAGGTCTATCCGGGGGAAGGTCGTCGTGAGACCTACTTCGGCACCACGGCGCTCGCGCATGCCCTGGGCCAGCCGACCTATGTGGTCGCGCCGCTGCCCGCCGGTTCCGATCCGGCCCCCAATGGGCTTCCGGTCTTCCGGTTGAACTACGTGAACGACGACGATTCCACCCGACGCGGGGGAACCGACTCGATGCTGATCCTCATGGCACCCACCAGTGGCGAATACCTCGTGCGGGTGACCGACGTCCGCGGATTTGGTGCGGACCTGGGTTATCCCTACACCCTCTCCATTCGGCCGCCGCGACCGGACTTCAAGGTCACGATGTCGGGGACGGGCATGAAGGTGAGTCCGGGCAGCGGCCGAGAGATCACCTTCAAGGCTGAACGACACGAAGGCTTTGAAGGACCGATCCGCATCGACATCGCCTCGCTGCCGGCAGGATTCACCGCGAGCGGACCCATTGAGATCGAAGCCGGCCAGATCTCCGCTGTCGGCGTCCTCCATGCTGCTGCGGACGCGGTGGCGCCGGATGAAGCCGCGGACAAGGCTGTAAAAGTGACCGCAACCGCCTCGGTGTCCGGCCGGAGCGTCACGCATGAATTGGGGACGCTGGGCGACCTTCAACTGGGACCACGTGCCAAGATTACCGTGGAGATCCTGCCGTCGACCGATCGCTCCTTCGTGAAGGAAATCCCGGGGCAACCGCTGGAGTTTGCCGTGCGTCCGGGCCAGACCATTACGGCCCGGGTGAGGGCGGTCCGCCACGATTTCACGGGTCGCATCGAATTGGGCAACGAGGATTCCGGTCGGAACCTCCCCCACGGCGTGTATGTGGACAACATCGGGCTCAACGGGTTGCTGATTGTCGAGGGGCAGACCGAGCGGGAGTTCTTCATCACGGCTTCGAGGATCGCGCGTCCTGGAGTTCACACGTTCCACCTTCGGGCGCGCGCCGACGACGGGCAGGCGTCGCGTCCCGCCCTACTGAGAATCCTGCCGGCGGAGGAATTGGCCGCGGCACCCGGGTTGTAGTTTCGTCCCAGGGGACTTTCCGGGAAGCGTGTTTTGTGGTTCATAGGGTTACCGGGTGGCGAAGTCTGGAAGTCGATCCAGGGAACTTCGTGAGGACCCCGGCTGAGTTGTGAAATCCAAAGGCCAGGTGGTGATGGCCGCGCTGATGCCTCACGCTCCCGTTCTGGTACCTGGAGTAGCGGGGGGACGGGGCAGGGCGGTGGCGGCGTCCGTGGAAGCCATGTCCGAAGTGGCTCGCCGGATGGTCCGTGCCAAACCCGAAGTCGTGGTCTTGATTTCGCCCCATGCTCCGCGGCGGGGCGAGGCATTTACCCTTCGATCAGGGACGCGGATTCGGGGTTCACTGGCGGCATTTGGTGCGCCGTATCTGGCCGTGGATTTGCCCGCCGCGGGGAGTTTGGCTCGTTGCATCGAGCAGGCCGCCACCTGCCGGGGGGTGGTTATGGAATGGCTAGAGGCCGCCCCGCTTGATCATGGCGCCGTTGTTCCGTTGTGGCACTTGGCCCACGCCGGGTGGAACGGTCCGACCGTGGTGGTGGGATTGAATGACCCGGGCTCAACGGATCGGGCGGAGATGGGAGCCGCCATCGCCGAGGCGGCACGCCGGGGTGGCTCGTCCATCGCCGTGATTGCCAGCGGGGATATGAGCCATCGGCTCCAGCCGGGAGCTCCTTCGGGTTTTCATCCGCGAGCCGTTGAGTTTGATCATGCCTTGATCGATTGCCTGGAGGCCGGGGACCTCAACGGGCTTTGCGACCTGGATCCGGTCCTGCAGGACTTGGCCGGCGAAGATGCGGTGGACTCAACGTTGGTGGCAGCTTCGGCGGTGGGCTGGGACGCCCGGGGTCACGAGGTTCTGAGTTATCAAGGTCCGTTCGGGGTCGGCTACGGCGTCGCCATTCTGTATGGGGATCCCGAACCGGTGGAAAGGGGCCGCGAGTCCGCGAACGTGGCTCATCCATCGACGGAGTCTCGCGATGGGGCGGGAGAACCACTGCCCGGGATTGCCCGGCGTTCGGTGGAGGCGGCATTGCGGGGCGTGGGAGGGATTCCGGAGTTTGAGGCTTCCGGGATCATGGCGGAACGGCGCGCCGTGTTCGTCACCTTGCGTGACGCGGATGGCGAACTTCGGGGATGTGTGGGCGACTTGAAGCCGCGTTACGTCAACACCGCGGTCGAGACCTGGAATCTGGCCCGGGACGCCGCCTTCGGAGATTCTCGGTTTCGTCCGGTAACCGCCGATCTACTGCCACGCCTCCGGTTTGAGGTCAGTGTGCTGGGCGCTTTGGAGGAGGTGGATTCTCCGTTGGCACTGGATGCCCGGCGTTACGGCGTGGTGCTTGAGACCGCCGACGGGCGGCGTGGCGCCTTGTTGCCGGACATTGAGGGGATCGATTCGGTGGCTGAACAGATGTTGCTCGTCCGGCGCAAGGGAGGCATCGGCGCATCCGAGTCCGTGCGGCTTTGGCGCTTCACCGTGACCAAGTTTCTGGAAGATAGGCATCGCGAACGGCCAGGCTTATGAACCCGTCACCCGAGGAGTCCCGGCACCCGGGACGTTGGTGGACGTTCGCCCCCGATGGGCGCATCGAATGCCGGCTTTGCCCAAGGCATTGCCAGCTTCAAGACGGTCAGCAGGGATTCTGCTATGTTCGTCGGCGCGTGGACGACCAGATCGTTCTCACGACGTACGGGCGCAGCAGCGGGTTTTGCGTCGATCCGATCGAGAAGAAGCCGCTGAACCACTTTCACCCGGGCACAAGCGTGCTCTCATTCGGCACAGCGGGATGCAATCTGGGATGCCGCTTCTGTCAGAATTGGAACATCAGCAAAGCCCGGGCCGCGAACCGGTTGACGGACGAGGCCTCGCCGGAGGGGATCGCGAGGGCCGCGGTGCGGCTCGGCTGCCGGTCGGTCGCGTTCACCTACAATGATCCGGTGATTTTCGCCGAGTACGCGATGGATGTGGCGGATGCTTGCCGTGAATTCGGGGTCCGATCGGTGGCGGTGACCGCCGGATACATGACGGCGGAGTCGCGACCCGATTTCTACCGGCACATCGATGCGGCGAACGTCGACCTGAAGGGATTCACCGCTTCGTTCTATCGCCGGCATTGTCTGGCGGAACTGGAGCCGGTGCTGGAGACCCTTCGCTATCTTCGGCGGGAGACGTCGGTATGGCTGGAGGTCACCTCGTTGCTCATTCCCGGCGAGAACGACGACGACCTGGGATTGCACTGGGCGGCCGAGTGGGTGGCGGAGAACCTGGGCGTCGATGTTCCGTGGCATTTCACGGCTTTTCATCCCGATTTTAAGATGCTCGACCATCCGCCGACGCCTGCGGCGACGTTGCTGAGAGCGCGGCATATCGCCCTCTCGAAAGGGCTTCGCTACGTTTACACCGGCAATGTGCGCGACCTGGGCGGAGCCAGCACCTACTGCCCGAAGTGCGGTGAATGCGTGGTCCAGCGCGACGGCTACGAAGTGACCCAATGGAACTTAAAGGCAGGGCGTTGTGGTGCCTGCGATGGGCCGATTGCAGGGCAGTTTGACGCGATGCCAGGTCAATGGGGTTCTCGCCGTATGCCGGTGCGCATCGCTGGCGAGTGAGAGGAGAGTCCGTGTTCAGGCGCTGTGCCCGCGCGCGTAGTCGCGCATGGCCAGGAGGTTTTCCGGTGGGGTGTCCCGCGGGACTTCGCAGCCGGCCCCGACGATGAAGCGCGAGCCAGCGGCGCGATGACAGTCTGCCACGGACCGAATCACGCCCTCGGGTGTTCCGTTTCGCAGGATGGCCACCGGATCGATATTTCCGAGAATGATTTGGTCGGGACCCATCTTTTCGCGTCCTTCCGCCACCGGTGTCAGGAAGTCCAGATCGACGACCGCGCAACCCAGGCGCCCCATGCCGGAGGCGGCGAAGCGTGTGTTACCACAGATATGGAGCTGGGTCCGGCCGCCGAGGGCGTGGATGCCGTCGATCAATTGCTTCTCATAGGGCCACACGAGGGTCTCGTAGAGGTCCGGCCCGATGAGGGAGGCGGCGGCGTCGCCGATTCCGATCAGATCCGCCCCCGCCGCGATCTGGGCCTTGGCGAACTGAAGGCCGAAGTCGACGCAGAAGGCGAAGAGGTCCTTGACGAACGCCGGATCGTCGTAGAAATCCAGCATCAAGCGGGTCGGCCGCGAAGGTCCACCGCCTCGGCACAGGGACCCTCGATCCAGCCCTCCACCACGAGATCCCGACCCACCCGTCCCTTGAGCAACCCGACGGCCTCGATGCCGTTGCGCATGCGTGGCGCGGACAAGGGATCGGGGACTCGAAGAGTGGCGAGCGTCAATTTGTCGGCCAACAGGGACGCGGTGTCGTCGAACGCCGCCGGTTGGTGTTCGAAGAACTCTGCGGTGGCGCCGCAATCGACGGCTTCCCGAGCCGGATCGGACATGGTGTTGACGTAATCGAGGCCGAATTTCTCCGCGACGCGGATCTGGCCCTCGGCGAGGATCCGATGATCGGTTTCGTAGTCGAGGTAGCGGGCGCCGAGGACGTCGGACGCCAGTTGCATCGTGATGGCCATGAACGGCAAGCGGTCGATCGGTCGACCATCCAGGTGGGCAAGCACGCGTTCGCGGGAGTTCATAGGGTTCAAATCGAGTAGGAGGAGAATCCGCCGTCCACGGGCACCACCACGCCCGTGACGAAGCGGGACGCGTCCGACAACAGCCAGACCACGGTGCCAATCAGGTCGTCCGGGTCGCCGTACCGGCCCATCGGCGTGTGAGCGATGACCTGTTTCGCCCTCGGGAGGAGTTCGCCGGTCTTCGGATCGAGATGTAGGAAGCGGAGTTGTTCGGTCAGAAAGAAGCCCGGCGCCAGCGCGTTCACCCGGACGCCGGTAGGCGCGAAGTGGACCGCCAGCCAGCGGGTGAAGTTCGCGACCGCTGCCTTGGCGGCCGAGTACGCCGCGACTTTGGTCAACGGGGTGAGGGCGCTCATCGATGAGATATTGACGATGGCGCCGGCTTTTCTGTCGACCATGCCCCGGGCGAAGGCCCGGCAGACGACGAACGTTCCCAGGAAGTTGAGATCGAAGACCTGGCGGAATCCGGCGGGATCCAGATCGAAGAACGACGGTGCAGTGGGTTCCGTTTCCGCGGTGGGATGGAAGGAACCGCCGGTGCTGCCGCGCGGGTCGTTACCTCCGGCGCCATTGATCAGCAGATCGGGTGGTGCCCAGCGCTGGCAAACCGCCTCGTAACACGCACCCACCTCGGTGGCATCGGTGACGTCGCACTTCAGGGCCAAGGCCTCACCCCCGGCATCCCGGATCCGCGCGGCCCGTGTCTCAGCCTTCTCGAGACTCAGGTCCATGACCGCCACGCGCACCCCCATCTCGCCGAGGGCTTGAGCCATCACGCCACACAGTTCTCCGCCGCCTCCGGTGATGGCGATGATGTGGCCCGCCAGGTCGAACGATTTCAACCCTTTGGGGACCGCGTATGCCTCGAGCGTGGACATGGGTCCGAATGTCCCCAAACCCCGGGATAGACGCCACACTACAGACGTGAAGCGCGGGTGCGTGGTGAAGTCTCAGATGCTCCGGGGAAGGCAGGCAGGTGACCCACCAGCCATGTGGGGTAGGGGCCCACTCCCATGAGGCCGCAGGCCGCGAGTTGCGACCCCTGGTTGGATGTCGAAAGCCTGAGTTGTGTTCCGGGCCTACTTCGGTGAATCCGTCCCGGGCTTGGCCCGCTTGCTTGGCCGGACAGGGTCGGGGCGGGTGACGTCGGTGACGTCGCTCATCGGGGGACGCGGATGGGTCACCGCGAGTTGCTTCCATTCGGTTTCCAGGCGCGTGAGAGCGTCCCGATCCTTGGCGGTCGTGGTCCGGACCTCCTGGATCTCCCGCTGGAACGTCGCGCGAAGTTCTTCGTTTTCTTTTTTGAGTTGAGCCAAGGCCTCCTGATTGCGGGCCAACTCGGCATTGCTCTCCGTGACGAGGGTTTGGTTTTTGGCCTTAAGCAGGCTGATCTCGGATTGAAGGTCGTGAAGCGGTTGAAGCCAGTCCGCGGATTCGGAGGGTGACGTCGGAGTGGTGTCGGGTGTTTCGGCGGGGGCGGAGGAACCGGCCGGTTGGTCCGTGTCGGCCGTCAACTTACGGTAGTACATCACCTGGTTGCCCCGGGTGAAGATCTCCACCCGGTCCCCGGGCTTCAATGCGGCGGGCAGGGTGGATCAACGGGGGAGGGGTTTTCCTTCGGCCAACAGATCCTGGTAGTCCGCGATGCGGTTCACTTGGATGCCTGCGTTGGACAAATCGGTCACCACCCGCTCGGAGGGTTGCTCGAGAATGTTCAGTGCTCCGCTTCTGGCCGACGCTGTTCCTGCCGGTTTGCGGAGTTCCTGGATTGTTTTATCGGCACCAAGCCGGCCGAAGGATTTGGCACGGGCGAACTGGTTGCGCGTGGACTCCAGCCATTCCTTGGGCTTGTTCGCCTGGGTGAAAGCGATCATGGCTTCGACGGCCAGGGCGTTCTGCAGCGGAGCGGAGTTGGTGAAACTCGAATTCCATTCGGGTTGTGGCATCGACCCGGAGTCGAGCTTGTTGAGGTCGAAGAAGTGAACGCCCAAGCCAGGTTCGACCGCGATGAGAACGGTCGGCCTAAGGGGGTGCATTTCAGCGCGGGCAAGCTGGCCGCCGGCGAGTTGGACGGGGAGTTGGGACGGTTTGAGGTCGGTGGCCTGCAGAAAGTGGATCTGGGTGGTGGTGCCGGCCGTGGCCAGGACGAGCACCTGGGGCCCGGCCTCGGTAACCGGGAAGGTGACATCGCGAACGGTGCTGGCGGCAGCATTGGGGAGGTCGATGGCTTCGAGGAAAACAGCGGTTTCCGCATCGAGGACGAACAGGCGTCCGGGTTCGTCCTGGCTCCACGCCAGAGCCCGCCGGCCGTCGGGAGTCATCTTGATCCCATGGAGTCGTCGGCCAGCGAAGGCCGTCTTGATCGGCCGGGTTTCGAAGGGAAACGCGGGGAATGGCGGAAACTCCCGGTTCCCATCGCACACGGTGTGGCTTGAGCCGGCGAAGGCGACGAGACCGTCGTAAAGCTCCTTGAGCAGAGCGTGCTGCTCCAGGGAGAGCCAGAGCCGGCGACTCGGAGACAGCGGACGTTGATGGGCGAGCAGGTTGGCCAGTGTGACGAGACGGGTCTTCTGGGTGGACACCAGGGCGCCCGACGCCGCGGAATCGTCGTCGACCAGTTTCTCACGAAGGAAATCGACGAGGGGCTTGAGGCAGTCGTGGTAGAAGTCCCACCACAGAGTGCCTTCCAGGATATGCTCGAGCACGCCCTTCAGGTCATCGGGGTGCTCAGGAGCCGCGCGGAGGCCGAAGACGGGAGATTCGTCGGTGCCGGCCTGGAGGGTGAGAAGCACGTCCCCGTTCCCGACGGGGTTGAGCAGACCCTGTTCGACGGCTTGGGCGATGACGGGGACGGAGGTTACTGAGTGGACGAGAATGTCGGTGCCTTCGCAATCGATGGCGTGCCCGGGGAGGACCATGACGGCATCGGCACCCCCGCAATGAACGGCAAGACCGCACACGACGCCTTTGCCGTGCAGGTGTTTGTTGTGGAGCTTGAGATTGCAATCCCTGGGTTGGGTGATGGGGGGAAAGAGTTTTCGGCAATCGCTGATCACCGACCACGAGGTGCCGTCGAAGGACAGGAGGGCGAGCCGGGCGAAGTGATGGTGAATGCCTTCCCGTGGAAGCAGGGCCGGTTGCCCAAGGTTGCCCGGGGCGATCCTGAGTTCCTGCTCGATCTGCAGCCCCTGGAGGGTGAACGCGCCCGGATTATCGTCGTCAGCCGGCGCGGTGCCGGCGATCTCAAGGGAGCCGAGCAGGTAGGGTTGGAGAAGTCCGGGGGACACGGTGCCGACGGGCCGTTCGAACACGCCGGGATCGGTTTCGACCGCTGGCCAGGACGCGGCGATGAGGGTCAGGTGGCTGCCGGCGGGTATCTCGACGCGTCCGGCGCCGACGAGATCGCCGGAGTAGCGCTGGCTGTCGAGAATGCAGATCACGCCCCGGGTTCCCGGTGGTTGGACGTTCCAGAGGGCGATGGCCTCGGGAAGTGAGCCGACGATCTCACCGGCGACCGGCCGGTGGAGGCGCGAGACACCGATCTGCCAGGTGATGGTCTGATCGAGCGAGGCAGGTGTCTCTGGGTACGGGTCGTAGGGGCCGCCGCCCATGGCCATGGTGAACCCGGTGGCGAAGACGGCCCGGAGCGAAGCGGGTTCCCGTCCCGGCGCAAACGCCAGTTGGCCAAGAGTGGGATCGAGGGCCAATCGGATGGGGAGGACCACGGGGGCACCTCCGTTGGGGGACGGGGTCCCCCTCGGCGACGGGGAAGGATTGGGGGCGGGATTCGATGGCGAACGGGGCGGGTGGCCTGATGGGTGCGCCCGTGGCATCAGGGGGTGCGAAGGCGGTCTAGGGCCAGAAGTGGAGGCCGACGGTAGGAGAGCAGGTTGGCGAGGTAGGCCCTGGGTGTGTGAACGGAACCGTAGGCGGACGGGAGGCGGTCGACGCCCAACAAGGCGGCGAGGTAGGGCAGAACCCAGGGTTCGCAGGTTTCAACGAACCAGTTGTCGTAGACCTGCTCGATGTTGGCTTCGACGTCGCCTATGGGTTGGGCACGCACGCCGAGCAGGGCGGTCAGGGGGCCTTCCGACAGACCTTCGCGGCTGGCGACCTCGGCGTCGCGCTGCCGGTAGATGGAGGGAAGGGTTTGGAGCAGGCGTTCTCGGGTCCAGTACATGGCGGGAGGAATCAGGGGTTGGCCAAGCCGGCAGGAACGAGGGTGAGCACCCAGCCGTTGGCATCCAGGGTGAGCAATTGGGCGGGGAACCGTGTTCCGTGGCGGTCGATGTGACCCGAGCGGGCCGACAGGTGGGATTGTCGGGAGGCAGCGGCCGAACTCAGATGGAGGTGGTCGAGATCGACCCCAATGATGCCGGGAATGTCCTGGAGCAGGCTGATGATGGAGCTGGCCGTGACCGCCTCGCCGAGCTGCATGCTCGCGAAGCTGAACCTCTCGACGAGGCGATTCGAGGCGGTGGCTCGCAAGGCCTCGGGATCATGCCGCTGGTCGTAGTGCAGCTTGGAGGCGATGAAGAAAGGGAGGGGCTCGTGATTGATGATTTCGAACGGCACCGTTGGGTCACGGTAGAGTTCGATCGATTCGCGAAACTTCATGCCTAGGTCGGAGTCATCAACGACCTCCGCCCCGTCCACGCCGGCGATGGTGAGGAGGATCCCCTGCTGAATGCCGGACCTGCCCCAGGCCCTGGCGGCTTTGGCGATGCCGGCGTAAGCGCGGGCCAAATCGGCGTGATCGGACAACGAGACGAGTCGGTCGAGAGCCTTGATGGGGAGCGGGGCATTGAGTCGGGCGTCGTCGCGTATCTCAGGGTCTTCGCCGCCGCTGGCGGGGAGGGGTTGATGGACCTCCTTCAGGCCCAGGGGCCGGGTCATCAGCATGCGAATGCTTTCGGGAGCGAGGTTGCCGGCCGCGCCGAGATCGGCCCGGTACACGGCCTTCAGGTTGTTGACGCCGGTGGGGAGTCGGCGGCCCGTGACGCCGTCGCCAAAGCGAATCCGGGCGATGCCGTCGTCGCCGTGCCGGACCGTGTAGATAGCATCCTCGGGGCCCTTCCCGTAGAAATCATCGACGGCTTGCCAGAGAACGCCTTCGACGGAGACGGCGAGGGTGTTCGCAATTCCGCGAGGGTGGGTCGCCGGGGCGAGGTAGGTGAGGGGATGATGGGACAGTGAGAACTCGGGCCATTTCTGGCGGCCAACGCCGTGGCCGAGGGTTTCAACACAGGAACGACCGTGGGTGGCGAGAACCAGATTGCCACGGAACCAGGCGGTAGCCCGCTCGACGGTGGAGTCCAGGGGCTCCTGGAATGCGACGAGCCAGGCGTCCTCGGTGGTGCTGGCGAGACAGGACTTCACAGTCAGCCGCTTGGAATACCCTTCTCCGGTGGACGCGACGGTGCCTTCTAGGGACACGACGCGACCTTCCGGAAGGGCAGGGAGCGTCGATGGGAAACGGATCTCATCGCCTTCAAGGGGGGTGGGATCGAGTTCTTCCACGAGTTCCATTTCGACGCTGCCCACGAGCACAGTGAGGGATCGGACGGTCTCGCGGAAGGGAGTCAGTTTCGTGGCGTCGGCGGTGACGATGGAGGACTTGCCGGAGAGCGCGAACGCGGAGCGTGAGATGGTTTCGATGCCGGCGACTTCAAGCACGGCTTTCCCGGCGGGAGCGGCCGGGGGGATTCTCGGTGCCGAGCGGTCCGGTGAGTTGGGTGGGGGCGGCGTCGATGCCGGTGGCGCAATGACAGGGCGGCGTGCCGGGGTCGGAGTTCATCACGAACCTCCTTTCAGAATGAATTCGATCCTGCCGCGTTCGGGGAAGGACGGGTGATTGGCCAGCTGCGGCAATTCGAGGCCCTGGACCTCGAGGAAACCGTCTTCGAGTTCGGTGCCGGGAGTTTGGCGGAACCGATGAAACCGGATGACGGACACGCTGTGGACTCCGGCCACGGCGCTGCTCTGGGCGATGATCTGACTGCTGTAGATCCGCTGGCCAAAGGTCAGTCGGTCCGGATGGAACAGACCGGAAGGAGCGCTGCCGAGGCGTTCGTGAAGTTCACGATGGACCTGCGTGCGGTTCGCGTTGGGGTAGAGGCAAAGCTCGAGTCCGATGTCGAGGGGCACGTGGACGGGTTCCCGGAGGTCGAGGTCGTAGCTGGCCATGCGATAGGTCTCCAGATGGGCCAGCAGGCTGGCGCGAAAGTCGGGGTCGAGAGGCAGTCCGCCGGTGCGGTCGACGGCGATGACCACAGGTAGTCGATGCCATTGAGTCGGGGCAGGCCGCCCGGGTCGAGGGTGGTGCGGACCCGGTCCCGGCGTTTGAGGCTGCTGCAAAACACGGGTGTGGAGGAGGAAGGCATGGGCGGAACCTCGGCGGGGGTTGTAGCGGGCGCTCGGACTGCGTTGCGCGAACGCGGGGACATCGAAATGACCGTTCATCGCGATGTCGAACAACCCGCTCATGGAGAAGTGCTCGGACATCGCACTGGCGAAGTGGGTGAGGGTTTCGACCGGTTCGTTGATCAGTTGCTCCAGTTGCGCGCGGAACTCAGGGTTGTTCCGAATTTCGTTTCAGAAACTGAGGAGTTCGAGGGCTGCGAGACCGATGCCGATGGGTGGGTAGAAGGAGGCGATGGTGAGCAGGAGATTCCCGTAACCCTCCAGCACGGCGCCCATGGCCGCCCAGTGGTCGGCTACCGCTTTTTGCTGGACCAAGGTGGCGAGCCAGTTGAGTTCGGATCGTCCGCCGCCCATCTGGTGGGCGTGGATGGTGAACTGGGATAGGACTCGGTCGCCGTGGAGGACTTCGATATCGACCAGGGCGGCGGTGCTGGCGCCGGCCTCGACGGGCGGGGTGCCATCGGGGTCTTCAACCGCGGCGGCGGTGTGGCTCTCGAGGTCGCTGGAACTGGAGGTAGTGACGCCGAGGTAGACCTCGCCTTCGACGTAGCGGGCGAATTGGCTCGTCTCCGGATTGCGGGCCCGGACCGTGTCACCGTAACCGGGCAGGTAGGTGAAGTCCTGGTGGATGCGGGCGATGCGGACACGCAGCCCGCCGCCCAGGTCGATGTAGTCGGGTTCCGGTTCGGCGTCGGGGTCGGCGGCATGAGCCGAGGTGTTGCGTTCCTGGATGAGTTCGCTGCCTTCCACGGCGGAATGGCCGATGACGTGGCTGAAGAGTTTCTTCTCGCTCCTGCTGCCGGCAATGGAGAGGCGCCATCGATACTCCGTCAGGTGGCCTTCGAGGTTATCGAGGACGGTCTGGATGCGGTCGCTGCGGTCGGACACGGCGTCGCTGGCGGCATCGCGCCCCGCCTCGGTCGACCATTGGATGCCACGGGAATGGGATTCGAAAGGAGGCGTGGTGCCCGCGGGATGGATGGGTTCCTGTGCGAGCAGTTCCGTCAGCGAACCTTGGGTCTGGGCCAGGTAAAAATAAGCCTCCGTCTCGTAGGTGCCGATGCTGTGAGATTCGCCCAGGATTTCGACAAAGGGATCCAGCAGTTCGAGAGTGAGAGCGGCGGTTTGAAGCCGGCGTTCCCGGGTGGAAACCGGGGCAATCGCCCGGGTGAACGTGTCGATATTGCGGAGGGCGTAGCCGAGGTAGGGCATGCCGGCGATGTGTTCGTCCGCGGCGCGCTGGAGCAGGGGAAGTGTGCTTTGGCGGACCACGGCCCGGTCGAGGGTGGTGGCTCGTCGCATTTCCCAGTCGGCCTCATTCTGGGCCGCTTCCATGTCCGCCCGCACGTCCGGGCCAAGGCGATCTCGGTGTTCACGAGTGAGGGTGGGGCCGGTGAGTAGAAAATTGCCGGTGGCTTCCTCGAGTCGAACGGATCGTTGGCGGGCGAGCGTGTACTGATCCCAAGCCTCGGCTCGGCTGGGTGGGGATCGGCGTTCCCCCTCGGTCTGGAGTGAAGCGACAAAATCGGCATAGGCCCCCGCGGTGGTCTGGCGCCGGGCCTCCACCTGTTGGGCGCGGGTCGCAGAGCGGGGAAGTCGGCGGACTGCACCATCGCCCTCCAGAGCCATGGCGCCGAGAGACGCGTCGAAGGAGGCTCGTCCAAGGCAACGATGCCTCGGAGAAGCGGAACGGAGAACAGTCGGTGGACGAGGTCCTGGGGCACTGGCAGGGCCCAGACCCAGGCTTCGCCCTCTTGACCGGGGCCGCCTTCACTCTTGAAAGTGACCATGTTCAGGTCGCCCACGCTGGTTTCCCAGGCCAGTTTCCACGACTGGAAGCGGGGCGACTGTTCCACGAGTGCTCCAAAGGCCCGCGCGTCATCCTCCCGGTAGGGATTCCACTGAACCCTTGGCGACGCGAAGCGGCGGGGCCGGGTCCAATGGGGTAGCTCTTCGATGGCCCCTACCGCCCGATCGAAGATCCACAGACTTTCCTCGGTCCGACCTTCCGGAAGTCCCGCAGCCTCGGTGGCAGCGGTGTTGGCCTCGCGGAGCTGGTGGGCCAGTTGGTTGTAATAGATGGGTTGGTAGAGTTCGGCGAGTTGGTCGAAGTGAAGCGCCAGGTCGGTATGGGTATTGAAGTGTTCGCGCAGCAGGGGCTCGTCGTGGTCCGCAGGAACGATCGGTCGGTCTTTGACAGAGTTAGGGAGTTGATCGCCATCTGGATGGTTTGGGCGAACCAGGTGTAGCGATCGCGGGCGGGGTCGTCGGTGGCGGCGATGGCTGTCTCGATCAGGGCCTCGAGCGGGGGGATGACCTGCTCCGATAGGATTTCAGCGAACCGGGTGGCGAGTTCATGGTGGGCGGCGAAGGCGAGGAACAAATCGCGGTCGCTTCCCACGGGAGGGCTCTGGCCTTGGCGGAGGTCGAAGTAGTCGTCCAGCCCGTTGGCGATGATGGGAACCAGCCGGGAGACACCGGTGAGCAGTTGCCGGGATTCTTCGTGCAGCAGGGCTTCGCTCAGAGTGAGGCTTCCTGCCCGGTCTAGGAGGTCGTCGTCGGTGCCGGGCTGAAGGTTGCTCGAACCCATCCGAACGGTCCGGGCCCAGAATTCTTCGTGAACGGCGACCTTGGGCTGAAGCGCGTTCTGGAGCGTTTCCTGGGCGTGGGGAAGGACGGCGCCGAAAAGTTCCGCGGCCTCGCGGACGGAGGTGGTTTGCGTGGTGTCGGCCTGCCGGGTCGAGAGTTGGGTGAGTTGGGTGTCGGTGGCGGTTCCCAGGTGGTCAGTGAAGTGGCGGAGATTGACGGTAGCGAGCCGCCAGGCTTCGAACTGGGAATGGGATCGCTCCGCTTTGTACGTCAGAACGTCCTGAAGGCGGTTGGCGATGTGGTCGCGGATGAGACTCAGGACGGCGCGGGCAGCCTGGAAAAGTTCGTTGAAGACCGGTGAATCCGAGGCGTCGAGATCGTCGAACAAAGTGGTGACGGGCGGAGTGAAGGCATCGTCGACGACCCGCAGCGGCAGTCGAAGTCGGTCGATCTTGGCCTGGCGGGCGGCGAGGTTTTCGGAGCGCGGGACGATCGCGAGGAATTCATCGACGAGGTCGATCTCGCGACTCGAAAGACCCGGTTGCACGCGCAGCTTGTGACGCAGCGGGGTGGCGGCTGGGAAGGCGTGCCGCCAAAGGCGGGCCCTGGTTTCGCGATCGGGGAAGGGAAATTCGACGTGGAACCGGATCCGGCGGAGGAAGGCCTGGTCGAGGTTCTCCCTAAAATTGGTGGTGAGGATGGCGAGGCCTCGGAAGGTCTCTAGGCGTTGGAGGAGGTAACTGACCTCGATATTGGCGTGGCGGTCCCGGCTGTCGGAGACCCGGCTTCGAGGTCCGAACAGGGCGTCGGCCTCATCGAAGAGGAGAATGGCGCCCCCGCATTCGGCGGAGTCGAACACCTCGGACAGATGCTTTTCCGTTTCGCCAATGTATTTGCTGACCACGGCGCTGAGGTCGACGCGAAGGAGGTCGAGTTGGAGATGATTGGCGATGACCTCGGCGGCGAGGGTCTTGCCGGTGCCACTGGGGCCTGAGAAGAGCGCGGTGAGGTTGAGGCCACGCTGGCTCTTGGCGGCAAATCCCCACTCGTCGTGGACCTTGTATTGGTGGCGCACCTGGCTGGCGGCATCACCGGCAATGGCCAGCAGAGCGTCGGGGTCCTGGCCTTGCAGGACGACGGTCTGGAAGTCGGTGAAATGGGCAGCGGACTGCCAGCGCCTGGAGATCGCTTGGGCCAAGGTCTGTTGCGGGGGCGAAAGGATGCGGGGCGGCAGCGCGAAGAGCAGGGCGGAGGCCAGTCGAGAGTCCGGGGTGTGATCGTTGAGCAGGTAGGCCAGAATACGTTCCGAGAGAATCAGGGGGGCCAGGGCGAGCGGCAGCGGGTCGATGCGCCCTCGTGCCGGTTGGAGGATGTTCCAATGACGCAGTGGGTTGCCGGGAAGCAGCAGGCGGGGATTCGCCAAATCAGGAAACCGGGAGGCGAAGTCCGCCCAGGTTCGAATGCGTGGCCACAGGCTGCCCGGGGGTTGGGCATCGATTTCCTGGAGGGCCAGCAGCAGCAGCAGGGTGCTTTCGGCGGATTGCAGATGGAACTTGTGGCTGAGCGACTGGAGCAGCGGGAACTCCAGTTGGTCCGCGACGAAACAGGCCGGCGCGTTGGCCGGATTTCCCAACCAGAGGGCGGTCTGACTACCGGCATCAAGTAGGTCACGACACACGGGGCGAGTCACCACCGATGGAGGCACGTCCGGAGTCATGGGATGTCGAGCAATGCCTCCGGCAGGATGGACGGCGGTTGGGTGGCGCGGTTGATCCATGGGCTCTCGATGCCGTCGACCCGCAGGCGGGTGGCGAAGGTGCCCGCCGGGATGTCGATGTTGGCGAACGTCAGGGTACCGGTCGGTGCCAGGGTCGGGGGTCCGGTGATGATCTGGGAACCTAGGATGAGGGCGACAGGTTGGGCGGTCTGGACCTCGGGAACGACGGTGAGTTCGAGGGTCACCAACCCGGGCAGTGCGCCATTGCGGTTGACCGCATTAACGGTGAACGACGGAGCAACCGTGAAGGCGATGGGGTTCGAGGGGCGGCGGTTCCCGCCTCCCACAGGTTCCAGGGTGACCCGCAGTTCATAGACACCGGCAGGCCAGGAATCGGGGACGTCGAAATCAATCGCCCCCTCGGAAGCTGAGTCGGGCGGGACATTCAGCGGGGGAATCGGGACGGAACCGCGCCGGCTTTCTACCTGGATCTGGACGTTTTGCCCGGTGAGACCGATGCCGGCGAGGGTGACGGTTTCTCCAGCCATGGCGGTACTGGGGTTGGCCTGGAACAGCGTGGGCGTCCAAGGGCCGAGGGTGCCGTGGGAGATCGGGACAGGTCGGGCGAAGACCGGCATGGTGGCCCGGGTTTCAAGATCACTCTGAATTAAGGCGACCGAGACCTCATAGAACGCTGTCAACCGGTAGGGAACATGGAACGTCGACCAGAGCCGGGTGAACGCTTCCTCGGGGAGGTTTCGATGCCGGATGCGCACGTTCTCGATTTGTTCGGCGAGCCGGCTCTCGACGAGGGAGTTCGCCCCCGCGTCGAGGGTAAGCACTTGATGAATGAGGGCGCGGTCAAGAACGGGCGTTTCGTGGAGGGCTTGCATCGCGCAGCCCAGCATCATTTCGGACTGCTGGTCGCCGGTGGCGTAAGCGGTGACAGCGTAATGGAGATCCAGGGAGAGGATCGGTTGATTGATGGGACGCCCTTGGGAATCGCGGGTGGGAAGCGTCTGGTTCTTCAACGGTGCGCTTTCGACGGCGCGATAGAGGAAGATATTGATCCGGATCCGATCGTCCTCCTCCAGGGGCGGGGTGGTGGTGACCGCGACATCGGCTCCGGCATAGCCATCCAGTCCATACCGGGTCACGTTGCCTTCAACGATCTGGCGGAGGATGCGTGAGACGGCGGCCAGTGAAAGGGCGTTTCCCATGTCGGTCTAGGTGCGGCGAGCGCTGCGGCGGGCGAGATACTGGTTGAGGCTGGCCACGCGATCCGGTGCAGGAGAGGGCGGACGAGTCCGCGTCGGTGTCGGAGCCGTGGATCGCAGAATGATGGTGTCGATGTGGATGTGAACCGGTTCGGGCAGCGAGGCGGCAAGCATCGGAGACACGGCGGGAGTTACCGGTGTCTGATTCCGCGATAAGGTTCCAGGTGCCCCCTTCGCACCTGAACTCAGTCGGTTCGAATCGGGAGTCAGGGCTTCAGAGGAAGTTTCCCGGATTTCCGAGAGATCGGTGGGGGATTCCATCCACTGGCGCAATCGATACAGTTCCGTTCTCAGGGTAGGGAGGTCCTCGCCGCGTGAAGGTATGGCTTCGCTGGGTTGCGGGTCGCTGGAGTCCAAATCTGTTTCCGGAGGCGTTGCCGAGCTTCGGGGTGGTCGGAGGGTCGAAACCCACGGTTGGACCGCGGAGGGCGGATCCGACGGCGGGGTGGGTTGGGATGAGATCTTCGGCGCAGATGGCATCGGGGCGGTTGGCGGAGGCGAAGGCTGAGGAGAGGGTGGCGCGGGAAGGTAAGTCGGCGCATCCCCCGGCTCGGACGGCCGCGCCGATGCGTGAGGGATTTCGGATGAAAAATGGGGGGACGAAGTGGGCGGACGCGAGGCGGGTGTTCGGACGGCCGTGGGGGGTGTTGGGGAGTAGGGCGGCGGGGAGCTATCGTTTATGCCTGAGTGGGGATCGGTCGGCGTGGCGGGGAGGCCGCCCGGCGTTTCGAAGAGGGAGGGGATGCGGGGCGATAGCGAGGGTGTGGCGCCCTGCACACGTTGACCCCATTTGTGAAGGTACGAGCTCATGCGGGGATTTGGCGGGCGGGACGAGGCAAGGTGGTGAGGGCGGGCGAGGTGCCGTTGATGATTCGGACGACATAGGCTGCGCGACGTTTCGCCGACAACGCCAGGATCTCGGATTCCCCCCATCCGTAAGCGGAGGCCAGGGTATGAACCTGCGTTTGCAGGATTCGGGCCTGGCCGGCGAGTTCGAGCCAGAGGTAGGCGCCGGGATCGAGGGAAGACTCCCAGGAATTCTGGCACGCAGGGCATCGCAGCTGAAACAGCATCTCCGCGGCGGGGTCCCATTCATGCTGGAAGCGGGCAATGGCTTCCCAGGCAGGTTCCGGAAGGTCACTCGGGGCGGCCGGGGTCTGGTTCAGGTCACAGGCGAGAAGCGTACGGGCCATCAATCGCCGGCCATGCTCCTCGGGTGAGGAATCGGGCATGGGTTCGATCCAATCGAGTGGGCACAAGGGGCGCAGATGCAGGGTCCAATCCTGAAATCGAAGTGTACGGCGATCCTCCGGCGGCGGCGGGCGGAGGCCTTCAAGCATCGCTTCGGTGGCGATGGTGAACTCGATGGTTTCCGCGCAGTGACGACATCGGTCGATCACGTGGAAACGGGATCCGAATCGGTGCTGCCGAATGCGCAGAAGAACCCTGTTGGCATGTCCGAGTGGCGCTTGGCAGATCCTGGAAAAATCCTCGTCTGACAAGGAGCACCGGAGAATCTCCAGGGACCTTTGAGCGGGCGCGAGGGTTTCGGCGACGTCCTACAACTGGAGGATGGCGGCGTCGGAGAGAAATCGCGTTTCGACGGATAGCAGTGGGGCATCCATCAGGATGGGGATCTCGCGGGCCACGGTTAGGCAGGAATGCTGAACGATGGCTCTTTGGGTTCCTTTTCCTGGTAGTCCTGTTCCCAGCCTTCGTTTTGGAGCTGAATGGACTGAATGGCGACGGCTTCCCCGTTGGCGTCCAGGTCGGGAAGGATGGTCAGCTCCGATACCCAGCAACGGAAGACGTTGTAGACGAGTGCCACCTGGCCGGCCTCGTTGTAGACGTAGATGGAGATGTCCTTCCGGAAGTCGGCAAGCGAGGACTCCATTCCCAGCCCGGCGCCGTAGTTCCAGACCTTGTTAGCCCAGCGGACGAACTCGAAGTCGTGGGTGAGGCCACGTTCCAGGGTGATGGGTTCGTATTCGGTGCGACCCGGCATCTTTCGGCTGGTGCTCGGATCGCCTCCCTCTCGGTGCTCAACGACCTTGGTGCTGCGCTTGAGCGCGGAGACCTTGGAGATGCCGGCCACGAACCGATTGTCCCAGCGGACCTGGAACTTGAAGTTGCGGTAGGGGTCGAAGCGCTGGGGATTGACGATGAATTGCGACATGGTTGGGGGCGTGGAGGTCGGTTGGCGTGAAACGGTCAGGACTCGGATTGTCCGGCCATTTGGCGGATGCGGATGACGATGAACTCCGCGGGCTTCAAGGGTCGGAATCCGATCTCGAGATTGACGATTCCCGAGTCGATGTCGGCTTGTGTGTTGGTTTCGTCATCGCATTTGACGAAGTAGGCCTCATCCGGAGAGGAGCCCTGGAAGGCGCCCCGCCGGAACAGGTTGTTCATGAAGGTGCCGGCAGCGAGCCGCAATTGCTGCCAAAGGGGTTTGTCGTTGGGTTCGAAGACGGCGAACTGGGTGCCACGATACAGGCTCTCCTCGATCAGGAGTGCAAGGCGTCGAACAGGAATGTACTTCCACTCCGACGCGAGACGGTCGTCACCCATCAAGGTGCGCGCACCCCAGGCGACAGGCCCGGCGGCAGGCCGTACCTGGAGGCAATTGATGCCGAGGGGATTGAGTTGTCCCACCTCACCGTCGATCAACCGGTAGGACAGCGAGCGAACACCGCGGAGGCTGGCTTCGAGTCCGGCTGGCGCCTTCCACACTCCCCGCTGGGCGTCGGTTCGGGCCATCAACCCCGCCATGATTCCCTAGGGGGCGAAGGTATCGATCAGGTTGTCACGTAATGGATCGGCCAGTTGGACCCGTGGAAAATAGATGACCGAGTTGGGACTGCGCAGGCTGGCCATGGCGGCGATGCCGGTGATCGCCTCATCGGGGCGGTTCCAGCTGCTGGGCGGGTCGATGAGCAGCATGGCCCTCCGCTCGGTGGCGTAGGCGAGAGCGTCGGCCCATAGCGGATCAGGCACATCCACCGCGCGGGTGAGCGGTGGGATGACCAACAAGTTGAACAGATCTACATCCTCCAGCTGGTACAGGCCTTGTTTGCCACCCTGCATGCCTGTTCCTGTGAAGTGCGCGGTTTCGACTTCGCCGCCGTCGTGCCCCCCTTGCAGCAGCACCTCATCTTCCGACGTGGTGGCCGGAGCGATCGCGGGAAGGTCGCCGGTGGTGCGAACGAGCAGAGAACCTTGTTCCAGAAGGGTCGTGACGAAGCGCGGGGAGGAAGGATCGACGGACACGTTCAGGAACGTTTCCGTTAGGGTGGGTTGATCCTGGTCGTTGAGCAGTTCGACAATGAGGTTGAAAAGGGTGTCGTCGTCCGTGTCGGCGGTTTCCAGGTTCGCATGAAGATTCAGGCGGTTGCCCCAACTTCCAGGATTGGCGGCCGCCACCAGGAGGCCGTCGGTGGGCAGTATGAGGGTGGCCTCATCGGCGCCGGTGCCACCTTCCAAGGGCCGCCGGACGGACGCCAGTGGCCGACGATCGAGGTCAGCTGGCGTGCCAGACAGCACGATGCCAATGCCGACCGCCGCGGCGACCGCTGCCTGAACCGTGGCGTTGGTGACGGCCGCAACCGAGCCGAGAAGCGTGTAGCTGCCGTCGTTCTGACGACGCTCGACCACCAACGAATAGAATTCCTCGTCCGACGGGCTGTGCAGGATCGAAACCGCGATTGCGTTCTCACTTTCGCCCGTCGCTACGGCCTGGATGGCCAGTGCGGGGGCCGCCAGCGGCAGGGTGCCCACCGCGGCCTGAGCAGCTGGGGTGGCACCGATCAGGAGGGCGGGGCCCGCCACCACCGGGAGGTCCACGAAGTCCCGCTGTCCTCGGCCAATGTGATGAGGGAATCGTCGGCCTGAATGGCAGCGCGCAGAGCGGCGGCGTTCGCTCCCGAGTAATCTGCGGTGCGAGTGACAATCTCGGCACCGCCGGGCGTATTCGCCAATTCCGAGACCAGCACGTGGCGGACACCGTCGTCGGTGACCGCGACGCGGAGGGTGTTGCCACCCGAGCCGTTGAGGGATTCTTCGACGACGATGTTACCCCCTCCTGCATCGAGCAGGGCAAGTGAGGCCGATTCGCCAGTGGGATTCACGATGCGGACGATGACTGCATCGGCGCCGCCGTTCTGGAAGAATTGGCGTACCGAATAGCTGAGTGGGCTTTCCTGCCAGAGGCCGCCGAACAGTTTTTCGAACTGGCTGTAGCTCGTGATGCGGGTGGCCCGATCGATCGGACCTTTCAACGTACGCCCAGCGAAGGCCGTGATGGAGGTCGCGACACCCGTGATGGTACGGTTCCCGCTGGGGATCTCTTCGATGTAGACGCCCGGGTAAGTGAGTTGTGCCATGGTCGTGATTGAGTTGAGTTGAGGTCAGGGCTGTGCGGGTGCGGCTTCCAGCGGAAGGCAATTCTGGCGCCGGAATCGGAAGGGCTGCGGAAGGGCTGTGCCAGGGGCAGGCTGGGACGGGTCACGGGTACGGTCGACCAAGACCCTCTGTCGAACGTGGTGATGGTTTTCGCCCACGCAATGGCATCGAATGGCCCCGGTTTTCACGCGATGAACAGGACGTTTCTCGATTGCCGACCCTCTCCTTTTCACGAACGGCCCATGAGGGTCCCAGTCGCTTGTTGAGCCGGCTCTTGGGTGACAGAACTTTCCTGCAAAACACCGACGACAGAGTCAATCGAAACCTTAATGAATTTCAGAACATGACCAAAGATTAGGTGGATCCATGAGTGGGCTGACATTCAGGGGTTATCGCGATTTTCAACGATGGGACAAGTCATGGGCCCATGAACCGAGTAGCGAGGAATGTAGCGGGCGGACCTCATCCCGGCCTTCTCCCGGGGGGAGAAGGAGAATCTGCGCCGCGGGTTTCGGAGGGTTGGCCGGGCGTTGGCTGAAACGACTCGCGACGGCTCGTACGCTTGAGACTCCGGTGCGTCGCCGCAGGTCATCCGTGACTCCCTCTCCCGGGGGGAGAGGGGTGGGGTGAGGGCGCCTGTTCCTACCCTCGCGACCGCTGACTGGCCGGGTTCATGGAAAGCGCCCTGTTCGAAATCGACCTGCTCACAGGCCATGAACCGGGGATTCCGTGGGTCGAGACGCCTGCCACGCCGGAGGCCCGTAGGCCGAATGAACGGAAGCCCATGGCGTGAGCCATGGGTGAGAAGTCCAAACGGATTTCGAGCCCCGGAGGGGCGACAGAACCGACCGCGTTGGGGTTGGTTGTGGCGAAACGCGCGACATTTGGCCCGCCTCGACCTTTCTGATCGCCCCTCCGGGGCTGGGGAACCGGTCGGTTCATGGAGAGGGTGGGATGACGCGAGAGGCAACGGAAGTTGGGTTGGAACGGAGGCGGGGAGGGCTCTGGAGATTGGCCAGCCCCGACGGGGCTGAAGGGGATAGCCCGGGGTGCAACCCTGGGAAGACGGTTCCAACCCTTCGCAAGCCCTGAAAGGGCGTGACTTCATGACGCCCTTTCAGGGCTTGGACCCCGCTGGAAACCAAACCCAGGTTTTCACCCTAGGCTGTCTCATTTCGCCCCTTCGGGGCGGCTGCCGAGCCATCGCCAAACCTGACTTCCCCGAGCACCGAGTAAAAAGCCCAACAAAATCGAGGTTTGCTCGATTCCGTCGGGCTACGAGGCCACCGATTTGGGCGGCGAGGCGAAGAGCGTGGCAAGGCCCAGTCTTAGTAGTTGCTCGTTCAAGTCGGGTGAAACTTCCGTGATGACGGTGCGATGGACCTGGTGGCCCATCTGCAATCGACCGAGACGAATGGTCTGCAGGTGGCGCAGGACGCGCGGCACCTCTTCGGTTTCTCCCCGGGCACGCCATTCTCCACCG
>Ga0209181_10000350_pt1 | contig 86883 bp, 63 predicted proteins | sample MAT05_FD_187208 | JGI IMG/M metagenome (GOLD analysis project Ga0209181, IMG submission 187208) | Freshwater microbial communities from Lake Fryxell liftoff mats and glacier meltwater in Antarctica - MAT-05 (SPAdes) (version 2) | ecosystem: Environmental > Aquatic > Freshwater > Ice > Liftoff...
CCGCGACAACGCCCCGTCTACCGCGTCCAGACCCTCGAAAGTCGCGCGCCCGGGAGTCTTTGCAGCCCAGTGTGTGCGACTGTGTGCCCTCTGTACCCGGCGCCCGTGCTTTATTCTTCCTATACTCATACTCATACTCATACTCCCGCCTTTGCGCTTGCGTCGCAGCGTCTTGAAGATCTGCATGGTAATCCGGGTGCAACGACGGTGGCGAGGTCACACGATCTGTTGACCTTGCTCACTGGAGTCCTGCCCTGCTCGCCGAGGTCGTGACCTCGCTCGCGCTCGCATCGCCCCAGCGCCACAGGGTCCTTCCCCTCTCACGAGTCCAAGGCACGCGGGTACAAGTGCTCGAGAGGCGGCCCCTCACCAACCACGCGACAACTTCGTCGTCACGTCCTGCCGCGACAGAACCTCGGTACACTTCTCCCAGGGTTCGCCCTTGGGATCGACAGTGTCGCTGTAGCGAATGTCGAAGGCATTGGCCTTCTTTTTGTTGGCGATGAAGGCGTCGAGCTTCAGTGACAGGTTCTCGATGTCGTCGATCCAATCGTCGTCGATCACATCCGGCAGCGACCCGAAGAGGTCGAACCGGTCCTTCATCCGCTGCGAGAGCCGCTCGTAGACGTCCTCGTCGCGCGTGCCGTGATAGACGAGGTTCAACATGTCGACGCTTTCACGCGTCTGACCGAACCGCTTGATGCGGCCGATTCGCTGCTCGAGTCGCGACGGATTCCAAGGCAGGTCGACGTTGATCAGCGTGCCGAGGGTCTGGAGGTTGAGCCCTTCACACGCCGCGTCGGTCGCCACCAACAGTCTCACGACCCGCTCCTTCACGAGCTTCTGGATGACGGTCCGCTCGATATGGTTCCACTCGCCGCCCTTGAAGAGGCGACTCTTGCCAGCACCTGCATAGAGCGCGATGGGCTCGCCCGGGAGCCTGGCCGCGAGGCTGTCGGCAATCGACCTGGCAGTATCGTAGTACTGGGAAAAGACGATGCATCCGTAGTCGAGCCAGCGCGGCTGACGGCCTATCAGGTAGTGCATGACCGCATCGCGCTTCGGGTCGTGGATGGCGCTTACCCGGCCGCTCTCCAACTCCTCGGAGCTATTGCCCTGCTCGAGCGCCGAGATGACTTTCCCGAGCGCCTCCCGCTCCGGAACCGACAAGGGATGCAGCCCTTTGTCGTTGCTCGAATCCGACTCGGATTCGTCTTCGACCGACGCGTCGACCCCATTTTTGAGCAGCGCATGGGCCGTGCCCAGACCCGCCGCAACGCTCGAACAGATTCGTTGCAGCAGCAGGCTCTTCAAGAACCCGGCTGACTTCGTGCGCTTCGCGACCAGCGCCGTGAAGTGTTCGGCAGCGCGATAAGCCTCGTCGAACTCAGGGCTCGTCAAGAGACCCAGGCCCGCGAAGTGCGGCGACACGTCGCGTCCGGACGGATGGATGTCGACACCGACCTTGGGTATCAGGCCGCGCTCTTCCAGCGTGCGGCGCTTGCGCAGCACAGTGTGGCGCACGATCGGATTGTGCCGCTGGAAGAACGAGAGCCCGTCCCGCTTGCCGCCCGCTCGCTCGAAGAGGTCTTCGCGCGTGCCCAGGTCGAGGTCGAAGACCGACCTCGCCGTGAAGTGGTCCTTGTCGCTGAGGCCGAGGTCCATGCGGATGGCGTCGAACAGCAGCCCTTCCGTCTTTGGCGGCAGCGGATTGCGAACCAGGTCCCAGACATCTCCTTCGTCTTCGAGACTCTTGGCACCCGTAATCAGCGGCAGCACCTCCTCGTGCCGTGGCCACCGGGACATCGGTGGCCGCCCGAGCACGAACTCCGCGCCCTGACCGAGCACGTCCAGCAGGTCCCAGATTTCGACAATGTCGGTCTGAATCGGCGTCGCCGTCCCGAGCAGCACGTTTTTCGCCCGCTTCGCAGCTTCGCGCATGAACGAGAGCAGGTTGTTGGGCTCCCCTGCGTTCTTTCCGAGCCCACCTGCCCGCCGCGCGCGATGCGCCTCATCGAGGATCAGCGTGCCGTAGTTGCGCGAGAGCAGGTGATGTCGCTCGGCGGAGTCCTTTCGGAACAACAAGCCCGTCGACACGATCCCGATCTGATACGGGCACCGTGCCACGTCCTCTGCCCCGCGCGTCCGGATAGTGTGACCCCACGGATCGGCCCAGGTCTTGTCCACGGTCCAGACCGCTGTCGGCACTCCGAGCTTATCCAGCAGCTCCGTCTGCCACTGGAAGCGCAGGTTCGACGGACACGCGATGAGCACCGGCCCGTCGTCAAGGAGCGACGACACGACCGCCGAGGTCGCGAGACTCAACGTCTTGCCGAGCCCGACCTCGTCCGCCAACAACAAGCGCGCCTTGCCGAAGATCTCGCGATGCTCGAGGAACATCCCGACGAACGCCTGCTGGTAGGAGAGCAGCTTCTCGCCCCTTCGATAGAGCGGCGCCTCGGCCATGATCGCCGCGGGCAGCTTCTTTGGTGGGCACTGCGCGACGTCCTTGAACTCGCGCCGCTTCGAGAAGCGCTCGATCTCGTCCAGCACGACCTGATCCAGAGGGATGCCCTGGGACCAGAGCCAATCGAACTCGGCGTCGACCCAGGCGACCCCTTCGGGGGATCGATCCTCCCACACGATCTCGTAGTGGTCCCGCCAGCCATCGGCCGTCTCGTTGACGCTGCCGATGAACGAGGTCTGGCTGCCATCGCGCAAGTCGATGACGCCCGCCTTGCCATGGACGAACGGCGCCTCGCCACGCCCGACAACCCGGATCTGCACGTTGCCGCGCATGAGCAGCTCGAAGAGTCGCTGATAGCGCTCCTTCGACAACAGGCTCTCGGCCTCTGGGGGCCGCTCGTTCCACTTCTCCTTGAGGTACGCCTGCCGCAGCTGCGCGACCCGCAGGTCCTTCGGATCCAGGTCCGCGTTGCAGACGATCCGGACCTCGTCGATCGCGTCGAGCTCTTCGTACACGAGCTCGAGCAGCGAGCTCCGAAAGTAGCCTGCAATGCGCCGATAGGACTTCGCCTGGCGCAGCTTGTCGCGCAGGAACAGGTGGTCGAGACGTTCCAGCCGAGACGAATAGCGGGTCAACATCAGCGGGCCTCGACGATGACGGTTGCAGCCTCCACGCCGACCTCGGCGCAAAGAGGCGTCCAGATATCCACGTCGAGATCGTCCAGCTCGACACTGACGATCAGACTGTAGGCGACCCCGTGCTCGCTTCGGTCCCTCGCGGGCTGGTCCTTCCACCAGCCACTCTTCGGGACCACCGCGATCGCTCCCCGCGCAGCAAGCTCAGCGGCCGTGCCCGTCCAGCAATCGGAGTGGATCGAGCCCTTCTTCCGCAGGTCCGACCCGAGAAACCAGCCGGCGCCATCGGAGTCGCTCTTCGGACGCTTCTCGGATTCTTCCAGAGCCGCTTGGTTCAAGCGCTTGCGCAGGTCCGCGACGCTCTCGGTCGGGCGCTTCACTTCGAAGCGCAGCCCGTGCGACGCGTAGCGATGGCGCGTCCTCCAGCCGGTTCGGCTGGGGTTCGGCTCGACGAAGTAGGACAGCGTCACGCGCATCCGTACGCGCGCCGCACCCAGGGCCACAAGTTCCTCCTGGGGCCACGGTAGCTCGTGCACGTTCAGCTCGCGCATCTTGCCTTCGCGGAACGGCTTGATCGTCCCCTCGACGAGCAGGCTCACGCCGTTGCGAGCGCTTCGAATGGCCCGTTCGTAGTCGGGCTTGCCGTAGCCGTATCGTCGCAGCAACGCGCCGCGTCCCTGCTTGCCGTCGCTCTCCAAGAACGCGCCTTCCATCCGAGGCGTCCAGCGCGCCGAATGCACTATCAGCGCGCGAACTGTCTCCGGCCGCATCCACGGGTACTCGGCCCAGATCATGGCCGCAATTCTCGCCACCTGAGCGGTCGCAGCGCTGGTCGCCCATGACAGCTCGAAGGCGCGCTCTTGTGGCTTGTGGTGCGTGGTGAGGAGCGACAGGGCCGCAATCGGATAGTCGATCGCGTTCTCGGGGTCGCGCAGGAGATTGCCCCCTTCGAAGACCACCTCGGGCTTCATCGGCCACGACCGATCGAACGCGACCGAAGTCGTGCTCCAGGGCGACAGCTCACCAACCGCGGCGATTGGTTGCCAGCCGTCGTAGGTTGGATCTGTAAACGACCCGAGATCGGTGCACGCGCCAACGGTCAGCACGTTCCAGGCTTGGGCTGGGTCCTGCACGGGATCGATGTCGCTTCGATCCAGATGGGCCACGGCCAAGTTTTCGGGCTGAACGTTGCCGGCGCTGACCACGAAGAGCTTGGGCTCGGGCCAGTCGTCGAGATACACGAGCCCCTTCGAACTCGTCTCGAGACTCCGCCCCATCGCCAGCGCATCCAATGTCGCAGACCAGGACGTCGGCTGGCCGAGGTCGGCACTGCCTGCCGTCACCGCGAGCGAGAAGACCCGCTGCTGTCCAGGCGCTGCTTCTTCGGCAAGCTGGGTCGCCGCAGCGGTGATCGCACCAAACAGCTCCGGCTTGTTCTGCTTTGGCGGGGGTGGCAGGACTTTGACGGACTCCAGGCGATGAAGCAGCTGAACGACCCCACTCCGCGCGAGCACGGGCGCAAGGTCTCCAAAGAGCGCGAGCCCCGCCATCCCGGTGCCGTGACCTTCGCGATCATCGGTCCCCCAGGCGGCCTCGCAGGTCAGGCACTCAGCTTCCGACAGCGAGGCATCGAGTAGCGGGTGACCCCGGGTCACGCCGGTGTCGAGCACGCACACACGCGGCGCATCGGCCGGAGCTGAACGCAGTCGCTCTTGCAGCTCGAGCGTCCACTCGGCCTGCTCAAACGGCGCGTTGTCGATGAACTCGGCGGCAGTTGTCTTTGGGAGACGCAGCTCGGCGAGATCATCCATCACCGCGATCGATGCCGCGAGGTCGACGGCGCGCGCCTGGACGAGCACGACAATGCGGTCATCGAACTGAAGTCGGCGTGCCGAGACCTCCATACCGAATCGCCCGGCCAGGGCACCGAGCCGACTCAGCTCGTTACCGTCCGTGCGACGCAACCACACCTCCCACCAGACAGTGTCAGTGTCGGCCGGGAAGAGGTTTGGCTCCTCCGTCCACAGGGCCTTCAGCGTGGCGAGGTGAAGGGTCGCGATCGGGTCGATCATGCCCTCGTAGCGGACCTCACGGAACTTCTTGGGTGTGGGCTTCGCGTAGGTCGCAAAGCGGTCCAAGAAGTAGCCGACCTTGCCCTCCGGCACGATCACCGTGGCGCGCTCGATGCCACCGACGATCCGGACATTGACCACCTCGATGCCCGCGCGCGCGTCACCCAGCGCCTCGATATCAAGCGGGATCTCCGGCCGCGACACGAACTCCACGTAGAGCGATCGGCGCGCACCCGGAATCGCGAAGCCGGCTGCAGCGCGACGCTGGTCGGCGTTGGCCTGCGCGCCTGAGAGCGCATTGGAGAGTGCCGCGCCCTGGCCGGGCCGGTCGTCGACCTTGATGATGCGCGGTTTGACGACTACGGGATGTGGCTTGTAGGCGTCCACCCGAGGCGGGCGGGTAACGCGCAGGTGAGGCAGGTCCCGCGGAGGGGTCACTTACTTCTCCTGGTTTTCGGGCTCGGCCGACCAGCTTGGTGTCCCGCCTGTCGGTCGGCCAGCGCCCTCACGACATCGGCCGTCTCGAGGGCGCGACCGCCCTCGAGGATCGCGTCCTTCGTGGCCTGATCGCACGCCCGGACGATGTCGGCGGCGCTGAGTCCACGTGCGTGAGGAAGGAGGCTTGCCCAGTCCACGTCGTCGGCCCCGATGATCGCCAATCGGTTCTTCATGACCACGAGCGCAAGCTCGTCGGAAGGCAGGCTGAACTCGAGCACGAGGTCGAAGCGCCGGAACAACGCCTGGTCGAGCAAGCCGACGTTGTTGGTCGCCGCGATGACGAGGGCGTCCGAGTCATCGACCTCGACGAATTGAAGAAAAGACGACAGGACGCGCCGGATCTCGCCGACCTCGTTCGGGGTTCCGCGGTCGGTGCCGAGCGCATCGAACTCGTCGAAGAGGTAAACGCCGCGCGTGCTACGGATGGCGTCGAAGACGAGGCGCAGCTTGGCGGAGGTCTCGCCGAGGTACTTCGTGATGAGCCCGTCGAGCTGCACCGTGAAGAGCGGGAGCCCCAGCTCGCCCGCCAGCGCCCGCGCCGTCATCGTCTTGCCTGTTCCTGGCGGCCCAGCCAGGAGCAACTTGCGTAGCGGCGAGAGGCCATGCTGGCGAATGCGCTCGCGTTGACGTTGCTCGAGCACGACCCGGTTGAGCCGTAAGGCGAGCGATTCCTCGAGGACGACCTCCGAGAGGCGGGTCGACGGATACTCGGCCATCAAGATGCCGGCGAGCTCACCACGCGGTTGTGCCAGCGGCACCGGGCGGCGGCTCGTTGGCGCCTGCTGCGACGCCTTGGCCTTCACCTCGTCAATGAGCTCCCTCAGCTCCTGCGCGAGCTTGGCCTTGCCGCCCCGTGCCGCAAACGCGGCCATCTGGAGCGCGACCGCGTAGAAGCGACTGTCGTCGCCTTCGGCGTGGCTCTTGATGAGGGCTTTGAGCTGGTCGTTGCTCGCCATGATGCGTTCCGGGCTCCGAAATTGGAGTCATGCGCTTGGTTCTATCGAGCCATGATCTCAAGAGCCAAGGGTTTCGTTCTCGAGCAGGCCCGAGAGCACGCGGGCTGCTGAGGCTTCCTCAGGATGTACCCGTTCGCGCCGCTCGGCGAGGAACTCGGTCAGGGCCATCAAGTCGTCGCGGCGTGAGTAGTACGCGCTGACGTTCTCGCGCAGGTGATGCAGCGCCTCATTCGGGAGGACGTCCCGCTGAAGCTCCATGAGCGCGTAGAGCACGGCGCGCAAAACGCTGGCGCTGAAGTCGCCAGGGGGCGCGCTAAGATCGAGCCGCGCCGACTTCAGCTCAACGGCGTTCTTGAGGCGCGCCTCGTTAGCTTTGCTGAGCGCCATCAGGTCTTGCCAGGCCCCCACGCGAAACGCCTTGGCGAAGTTCTGGTAGTTGTCGAGCTTCTTACCGCCCGCGGACTCGATGTCGAGCATGCGCAGGTAGAAGCGCTCGGCGCCCGAGAGGCGCTCCCAGACCCGCTTGTCGAGTCGCTCGGGCACGAGGAACTCATTGGCGACCTGGACCGCGATGTCGATCATGTCGTCGACCATCGTCTTGTCGGACTTCTTGCCGATCGTCGCCGTGCGTGGGCGAGTCGCCTCTTCGGTCATGTCCACGCCGTCGATGTGGGTATAGCGCGTGAGCACGCGGAGCGCCGCGGCATAGCCAGCCATCTGCAGGTCGGAGTCCTCGAACAGGTTCTCGCTGCGCCCACGGCCCTGCTCCTTCTGGTTCAGGCCGGTCAGCGTCTCGATCTGCGCTTCCACCTCACTCCGCACCGCCACCACGAGCTCATCGGCGTAGGCGGACTCCTGGCCCATGCGCTTGCGCGCGACCAGCAGCACTGTGCCCTGGACGTAGCCGCCCTTCTTGAGCTCGGACGTTGTCTCCGTCGCGATGTACCAGGCACCCGTCACGCGTAGACCCGCACCCCAGAGGATGCTCGCGAGGTCGGCCCACACCTTCGCGTCCTGGTGGGTGAACATGATGATCTGCAGGCCGTTGTCCGGCATGTGCTCGGTCATCGCCTTGTAGGCCTTGACCATCTCGCGGCGGAAGTCTTCTCCGGTGCCTTTGATCGCCATCGTGCGGCGTGAGTCCCAGACCCAGTCCTTGAACGGCTCGGGTGGGTTCTTGCGCAGCCAAGCGATAAAGAAGTCGGTCAGCTCCTCGTATCGCACGGCATCGGCGTACGGAGGATCGGTGATGTAGACATCAGCCGGCCAACTCGCCTCCCCCGCCGTTGCCGTGCTAATGCGAGCATTTCCGAGTGACGCTAGTCCATCGGGAAGCTCGACCGATGACGCTAGATATCCCCAAGAACGCACTGCATAATTGTAGAGTGTATTCAGGGCCTGATTGTAGAAGGTCTGCTCAGGATAGTCTCCGCCAGGAGCGACTCCAGCCTTGCCCCCATGGCCAACTTTCCACCTACACAAACGTGAGTTTTTGTCTGCTAGCTCAGCAAGTGGAATTGCGCATGCGCCTGATAAAATGCCAGGCAGCGCGGCTATAGCCTTGCGATATGTGCTCAGTACCAAGAGCTGCCGAGGATTGAACAGGTGATGCCAGTGGGCCCATCCTCTGGTGCGGATGGGCTCATCGGTCTTATCGCCTGCCTCTATCAAAGAATCGGGAACAAATCCAGCCGCTTGCCACCCCGCGAGATTGGAAGCTACGAGCGCGCTCACCTTCTGCTCCCTAGCTAGGTCCTCAGCTCGCACACCTGCATAGAAGAACTTCCGGCTGTTGCCTTCGCGCATCCACTGGACACAGTACAGGCGCTCGCGAAAAGTGTCGTTGGAGCCCGGCTGAAAGTCTGCAACACTCCATTTCCGCAAATTGGTCAGGGTACCGCCATCAACCCGCCGGTCACCTCGAAGAGTTGATATCAGCGTCCGATACTCGACACCGTCGAGTTTGAAAACCAATTCACCGTCTTGGACTGTGCCATTCTCCGCCTCCTCAATCTGCGCTGGGCTGGCGTCATGTACGATCTGGATTTCGAAGCGCTTGAGCGCCGGATCCGGTACTAGCTGTGCGACAACTCGCTGGTTTCGACTCACGACCCAGGAGCCCGCGAGCGGTACCGACCACCCCGTACTCGGGCACGTTGCCTCGAGGCAGTACAGATAGGCCTTGGCGCGATTGCCTTCGCCGTCGTGCTCGATGCCGAGCGCTGTGATCTCCGCGTCGACGTCAGCTGCAATCTTCTCTTGGGCGACCTTGATCTCAGCCCGCGTCTTCTCATCGGCGCCGATGACGTTGAAGGCGCCCCAGGTAAGCATGCAAGCGATCGGGTTCAAGTCACTTGCAAACACGTCGCAGCCAACACGCGCGGCCTCAAAGGGGATCGAGCCCCCGCCGGAGAATGTGTCAGCGACCTTGGGGCGGTGCCCGAACCTGAGAATGCCAAGTTGCTCCACCAGCTCGGCGTGGGACGCGGCGTGCGTGCCGAGGTGGGCATTCACTCGCTCCCAGATCCCATCATAGGCACTTGCATCGAGCTCTTCGGGCCGAAGGCTGCGCTTGTTCAAGCGCTCCGCGTACGGCATGGACTTCAAGACCTCGCCCAGGAGGACCTGCTTTTCCTCCTTCTTCAGCTTCTTCCACTTGTCGCCCTTGGGTCCCGGTTCGAGAAGCTGCGTCGCCAGCTCGGGCGCATATTCGAGCACGTCCTCTTTGCTCACGGCCTTCTGGCGATGCACGAACGCGTCGTCATCCATCGCCATCAGCAGCTCGAAGACCTCGAGGTCTTTCGAGGGATCGGCTTCATCGACGGGCAGGAGGCTCGCCAGCACGCAGGCCCGCACCAGCACCAGCGGCTTTCTGCCCTTCCAGTAGCTTCCTAGCGCAGTCAGCGTCTGCCCGGCACCGGCTTTGCGCTCGGTCTGCGCCTCGATCGACATCTTCTGCGCCGGAAAGGCGACCTCGATGAGCGCCTTTCGATCCTTCCACGCTAGCGGCACGAGCGTGCTCGATGCACGCGCTGCGCCGTCCTTGGCCTTGGGCATATCAGTGGTCCTTACGCAGGCTGGCGCCGAACAACGGCAGGGCTTCGAGCGGGTCGGCCGTGGCCTCGGTCGAAGTCGTCTTCTTCTTGCCGCGCGTCACGGGCGCACGCGCACGAGGCCGCGCGGACAATGCAATCTGGCGCTCGGCCTCGGCCGTCGTCGGGTTCTCGGTCAGCGCAAAACGGAGGGCCTTGCGCCAGCCGCGCTCGGCGTCATCGATTCGTCCCGTGGCTGCCGCGCTCATGGTGAAGAGCCACCAACGCTCCTCCGGCTTGAGCCCGGACCAATTGGTGAGCGCCACCGGAATGAGCTCCGGGTCCGCCTTCTCGATGGCCCACGCGAGCACGCACAGCTCCTTTCCGAGGAGCCGCTCGACGAGGTTGTCGTCGATGACCCAGCGGCTGCCCGGGATGTGCTTTTCCGCGAGGCGCTCGTTGAGCTCCTTCCGGACGGTATCGGCGATGGCCTGCCAGCGATCTCGCGACAGCTCGACACGTTCGATCTCGTCGACGACCCCCTCACGTGCAGCGGAGATCCCGAAGTGCTCGATGATGCGCACGGCGGCATCTTTGGCGCGCGGGATCTGCACAATCCAGTGATGCGGATCGACGGTCTCGGGCACGCCGAAGCCGCGGGTCGCGACCTTTGCGGGCGCTTGCGCCGGCGGCATGGGCGGCATGGCCTTGGTGCGGCGCGCGCTCACACGAGGCCGCCTTGCGCGATGTCGTTGCTCGTCAGGGTGATCCCCAGCAGCTTCACGACATGGTCGAGGTCATGGCCGAGTGCCACGTCGATCGCCTGGATGACGAGGCGCGCTTCCGCCGCGTCCTCGCCGAGGCTGGTGCGGATCGACTTGATGACCTCTTCGAGGTGCTCGGGCTGGACCCGCAGCTCGCTCGGAAAGCGCACGCTCGCGGCCTTGGTCCCGGCACCGATCTCGACCTTCACCCCGACGAGCTTGGCGCTGCGCAGCTTGGCCCAGGCGATGAGGTCGAAGGTCTGCTTGGTGCCATCGGTCTCGGTCTTCTTCTTGAGCACCGCGGGCTTGGCCTTGTCGACCTGGAGCTCGTCGGAGCCCGCCTTGGGCAGCTGAAAGTCCCGCTCGGCGACGACCCCATCGGCCTCGGCGCGACAGCGGATGAGGAGCGCTTCGGGTCCGACCTCGAACGGGCCAGCGTAGACCGTACCGTCGCTGGGGCTGGCGCCATTGGTCGTGTAGCGAATCGCGAGAGCGGGATGGGACGGCACGACCTGGAGGTCGACCTCACGCTTGCCGCCCAGACCTTCTTTGGGCTGATGGCGAATCGTGAGCTCGTTGGTCCAGGTGACCGGTTCGCCGGTCTCGTGCTCGCCCGTCGGGTCGACGGCGATGAACCAGAGGCGCACCGCCTGGCTCTTGTACTTGTCGGTGACCTGGGTCCCGGTTTTGCCGGTCGGGACGGCTTTGTCGGCCGAGACGTAGACCTTCGGATGCTTGCCGGCGTGGGTCGCAGAGACTTCGAGGATCGCCTCGCCGGTCGCGTCGTCGCGATGCACGAGGTGCACGATGACACTGGTCTTGGGCTTGGCGAAGGGACCACGCTCGATGTAGCCGTCCTCGGTGTAGCGCCAGCGGTCCTGGTCGGTCGCGAGCTTCTTCAGGTGGTCGAGCCCGTTGGGCCGAATCCAGAGCCAGCGCTGCTGGGTGAGTGCGCGCTTCCTGATGTCGTTCCAAGGCACCCGCTTCTGCCCCTGCGGCCAGAGCATGTCTTCGATGCGGAGAAACAGCGGCGCGGGATCCTTGTCGAGGTCGGGTACGACCTTGCGCGCGTCGTTGACGAGCGTGTCGCGGATCTGCAGCTCGCCATCGAGGTGATTGCTCTGGAACGTGAGCCCGAGCTTCACATAGACGAGGCCGTCCTTGGACGGGTACCAGACGCGGTTGAAGCTCGCCTGGATGGTGGCGTGGAAGTCCAGCTCGGCACGCTCGGCCTGGTTCTGGAGCTCGGACTGGTGTGGGTGGGACGGCGGGAGCTCGTCACGCAGCTTGGCGATGGCATAGAGGCGCCGCGTCTTCTGCTCGAGGCTCGCGAGGTCACTGCCGTCGCCGGTCAGGATGCAGACGTTGTTCTTCTCGACCACGCCGTCCCAGAAGGCCTTCGCGTCGGCGGGCGGGCTCTTGGCGTCAGGGCTCAAGATGAGGAGCACGCGGTCGCCGCCGAGGTCGATGTCGGAGACCTGCGGGAGCGCGTAGACCTTCTGATAGGCGGTGCGCTCCTTCGGCTTGAAGAGGAGCTCCAAACGACGGCGCATCTCGCCGTCGATCTTGTTCTTCGGCGCGAGCTTCGCCTCGTCGTCGAGGCGCTTGGTCAGGTTCTCGGCATTCGAGAAGTAGTAGGCGTCGCGCTGCTCGTCGCGATGGAGGTACCAGCAGGCGGACTTGAGCCGCTCGAAGGCCTGGGCGTAGTCGAGCGGGTCGCGGTTGGGGGCGATGAGGATCTCGAGGAGCTGTTGGCGCGTAAGACCCTTGGTGCCGTCGACGGACTTCGAGAGCGAGGCCGACAGGAGGAGGCTCGCGACCTGGCTCGCGGCGTCGGACTCGAGCTCGGCATCGAGCGCCTCGACATGGGCCGAGCCGGTACCCACGCCGATGTCGGTCGCGATCGCGTTGCCGAGGTCGGAGATCGAGTTCACGTATTCACGCACCTCCGGGTCGCGCAGGTCGAGGTGCTGGAGACCAACGACGTGCACGTCATTGGCGGTGCGGTTCCAGACCGAGCGGAGCAGCTTCGAGACGAACGTGAAGAGTCCGCGCGTCTGGCGCCAGCTTTCGTTGTTGCGAAAGAGCGCGATGACGTCCTTGAGCGCCGGGTGGAATGGGTAGCTGCGGCGGATCTCGTCGGCGATCTGCTCGACCGACTTGGCGATCGTCTTGGCCTTCTCGGCTTCCTTGGTGGCCTTCGCGAACGCCTGCACGACCGTCTCGATGTCGCTGTCAGAAGGGAGCTTGGCGAAGAGCCGCTTCTTCAGAATCTGGTAGATCTCGTCGCCACCAAGCTCGACCGGAGTGATGGGCTTGGCCTGACGCTTCGCCTCCTGTTCGACGTTCTTGATCGCCTTGTGCAGGCTTTGCGAGGCGCCCTCGTAGCTGCCCGAGAGATTCGAGACCACGATGCACAAGCGAGGCAGCTTGAGGGCTGCCGCAAAGAGGTTCGAGAGCGCGGCGGTCTCGACTTGCGCGAGCGTTCCGCCCCCCACTGGTTGCGTGATGGCGTAGTCGAAGTAGGGCGGCAGCTCGTCCAGGAGGATGAGTGTCGGGGCCTCGCCGATGAGCTGGGTCCAAGCGGGCTCGTCAGCGGCGGCGAGACCATGTTGGGTCAGGTGAGCGAAGACCTCGGGCTTGCCGAGCTGGCGCGCGATCTCGAGCGAGAGGCCGTGCTTTGGATGGGTGCGGCCGTTGAAGGCGACGAGCTTCGCGTTGCTGAAGCCGGACGACCCCGAGAGCTCTGGGAAGAGCCGCTTGCGGAGATCGTCGTGGGTCGCGAGCAGGCCAAAGGCGACCATCGTGTGGGTCTTGCCGCCGCCCATCGCCTGAGCAAGCTCGAAGAGCGCCTGGTCCGACTTCCCGGCGAGACGAGCGATGCCCATCTGGAACAGCGTGCGCATGCCGGCTGTGACATGGTTCGACGCGAAGAAAGTGTCAGCCTGGGCTGGTTCTGCGGCGGCCGCGATGAGCTTGCCGAGGTCCTCGATCTGATTGGCATGCACCCAGTCGAGCGCTTGGGGATGAGGCGTACAGGCGTCGCGAACGGTTCGGAGCATCTCGAGGTCCCGGCAAGAGGGCGATCGTAAATAGCGCTTGGGCGGCAGGACCGCAAACGCGGACCAGGCGGTGACGTCGGGCTGGGCCTGTCAGTTCGACGCGAAGAGATGGCGACTTCAGGTCCGTGGTCGGGGTGGTCGCGCCACGGGCCGGCGATGGTCTGCGCGTCGTCGAGGCGGTCGAGCGCCGCGAGGCATATGGCGATGTGACACTCGACCGAGGCGAGCAACCAGAGCTCGGGGTCGTCGTCGGCGTCGCGGTCCACGCGGTCCAGGAGCGTGGTGCGGGCGAGGTCGTAGAGCTCCAGGGCCTCGTCGTTGCGACCGGTATTTACCAGCAGGGACGCGAGGTTGGACACGAAGAACGTGTGTAAGAGAAACAAAGGTAGTTTGGCTGTCATGGGCCGAGCCTCGGGGGTCACCTGTGGCCCGGATGGAGACCGCGCCGTCGCTCGCGGCGACGTAGCGGCCCGCGTGTTGGACCTCGATGAGGGCCGTGTTCGGTGCAGCGAAGACCCGGGTGAGCGCCGCGTCGTCGCGAGCGTAGGCCAACACGGCGCCAGTCTCGGCGACGAGCACCTTGGGGGGCTACACCACCGCGCAGCGGAAGTGGCGAACCGTTGATGCGTTTTCGGCCTCGGGCACGACGCTCATGGGAGCTGCTGTCGCACGAAGGCCTGCGTGGCCTCGTAGTCCTCGTGACGCACACCGTCGGTCCGGCCGATCTCCTCCGGTCCGATGTGCAGCGTGCGGCGGCCGTCGCCGGCGAGGACCGCGTTGGCGTTGCCCAACCCAGCGTCCATGCCGAGCGGCGTGGTCAGGGCGGCGCGCAGCTCACCGGTCACGAGATCCTTCCAGAGGTGGGCGGGCCAGGCCGTCGCTGTCCCGGCCGGGGCGGCGCCGCAACCGGGGTCGCTCCCCAGCTGTCCCACGAACAACACCTTGCTGCCGTCGCGCGAGAGGCCGCGCGGCGAGAAGGCACCACAGAGCGGCACGTCATCAGCGTCGCGATCCGCGACCGATGCCACGCCCGTGGCGGCGTTGATGACGAGCACGTGGCCGGCCAGCTCGGGGATCGAGCCGGGGGCCTCCACGAGCACGTAGCCGTTGGCGGCGTTGGTGAAGCTCGACAAGAACGCGCGCTCAGGCGGCGCGTCCCAGCTCGCCGTATACGGGATGCCCGCTACGGCCAGCGCGGCGAGCGGGGTGACGGTGCCGCTCTGCATGTCCTTGACGTAGAGCAGGGGCGGCGTGGCGCCGCTCGGGAGCACGGCGAGGTTGCTCGCCAGCGACCACAACAAGATGTAGCGGCCGTCGGGCGAGCTCGCGACGACCTCTGTCTGAGCATCGGCCGGCGTGCCATCACCCGCGGTGGCGACGAGCGCGTAGGTGCTGGTCGCGGGGGACCAGCTGCGGGCGAGGCAGGGTCCAACTACGTCGCCGTCCACATCGACGTTGTTGAAGTACACGACCGAGCCGGAAATCCGATCGCCCGGTAGGCTCGAGCCCGAAAAGCACGTCGGGTCGAGGTCGACCGATGCGGCGGTCGGCGTACCGCCACCGAGCGCGACCGCGAAGCGCTCAAGGCGCGCGCCTTGCCCCGACCACTCGCGGCGCATCAGGACGGTGTTGCCGTCATCGGTCACGAAGGCGGTGGCGTCGTTCGGCGTCGGTTGGCCGTCGCCGTAGGTCGAGCTGTTGATGAGGTGCGCCTCGCCGGTGACGAGGTCCTTGACCCAGCTCGAGTAGATGTCGGAGTCAAAGGGCGTGGTGAGGAGCCACTTGTGCGCCCAAGTCTGGAAGAAGGCGTAGCGTCCGTCGCCCGACAGGTCCAGCCCGAAGGGGATACCAGTGTCGCTCGCGTCACGCAGCGTGCCCTGCACACGCGGGAAGGGGAACGGGTCGATCGGGCGCGCTTTGCCGGTCGTGAAGTCGTAGCGCCATGCCGTCATGTAGCCTGGCTTGAGCAGCTTCGATACGTTCGCCCGCGCGGTGGGCGGCGCTCTCGGCGTCAAGAGCGATGCCTACACCACGTCGATCATGGATGACCTGCCGTGGCTCGGACAGACTCGGCTGGCGGTCAACGTGGTCGCGTCGGACTTCCAGATCCAGACCGCGCTGCCGTTGGCGCGCACCGATCTGCCCGCGCGCCTGGACCTGACGCTGCGCGGCACCATCGCCTCGCCGCGCTTGTTCCGACGTATCGACCTGCTGCCCGGAGGCACGCTCACCTACCTCGTGTTCGAGCGCACGTTCACGGTCAGCCAGGGCGCCATCGACTTCGACGGCGACCCGGAGCGGCCCCTGGTCGAGATCACCGCGCAGAGCCAGATAACCTACCTGCAGCGCGCCCAGACGGCCCTGCAAGAGGAGGACGAGAAGGAGGTCGCGGTGACCTTGCGCATGACCGGGCGCGTGCCCGACCTGAAGATCGAGCTGTCCAGCGACGACCCGACGCTCGACCAGGCCGACATCCAGTCGCTCTTGATAACGGGCAAGCCGCGCGGCGATCTCGACCGGGCCCAGGAGAGCCGCGTCGTGTCGGCCGACCTCGCGGCCGTCATCAACGCCGTCTTGTCGGCGCCGTTCGTGCGCACCGCGTCGGTCGGCCTCGACCAGAAGGGCGGCCTCGAGTACCGCCTCGGCACGTGCTTTGCGCCGAACCTCTGCTTCGACACGACCACCGTCTCCGACGACAGCGAGACGACCTTGCGCGCGAAGTTCTCGCTGTCGATAGGCGACGACGTCGTCTGCGAAGGCACGCTCAAGCGGAGCGACACCGGCGCCACGACCGCGCAGGAAACCTATGAAGCGCGCTGCCGCTATCGGATCCCGCTCGAGTGATCCTGTGGCTTGCCAGCAGCACCAGCTTGCGCGCCGTAAGCGTGCTCATCGCGCTCGCGTGTCTGGGCACTCACGGGCATGCGGCCGATCCAGTCGAGCCGCCGGTGATCGAGCCCTTGCCCGACGATCCACCACCCGACGATGAGCCGCTGGCACCGGCGAACAACGACAACTTCGCTGCCTGCACCGCCAAGCCGGTCACGCGCGTGCACGTCGAAGGCTGCGGTGATGGCTGCGAAGCGGGGCCCGCGCTGTACGCGCTGCTCGGCCTGGTCGAGCTGAACGCACAGCTGCCGGCGAGCGATGGCGAGCGCTTGCGGCGGCGCCTCGACGAGACGCGGCTGGCGGTGTCGGCGCGCTTTGTGTGCATCGACGAAGGGGCGAGCAGCGCGCTGGTGCTCGGCGTGAAGCCGATGTCGTTCGTGCGTCGCGTGCGCATCACCGGCAACGACGCGTTCCGCCGAAAGGATCTGCTCAAGCGCGTCTTCCTGCGACCGGGGTCGCCCTTGCCGATCGATGCCGATCACCCGCTCGACGACGATCAGGTCAAGCGCCAGGTCGAGTCGCTGGAGCGGCTCTATCGCCAGGCCGGCCTCGACGATGTGAAGATCAAGGTCATCGCGACCCGCATCGACGCGACCCACATCGACCTCGAGCTGGCGATCACCGAGGGCACGCGCACTCGCATCGAGGCGGTCATCGCACGCCACATCCACACCGGCGGCAAGGACCCCGATGGCCTGAAGTGCCCGACCATCGATGAGCGACGGCTCGAACGGCTCATCGGCCTCGGTGTCGGCGACGTGTGGACCCGCATCGTCGAACGGCAGATCCGCGAACGCCTCAGAAAGGCTTTTCAAGCCGCGGGCTTCGAACGCCCGAAGATCACCATCGAGGCGTCCGACAAGGCGCCCGGCGAGGTGACGATTGCGGTCGCCACCGAGAGCTGCTGGCTCGTGCGCGTGTGGCAGCGCGACCTCGCGAAAGAGGGCGGCGACACGCTCTCGTTCCGCTGGGTCGACCCGACCGCAGAGCTCACTGGCAACGCACCAACCACCGACGCACCGTCAGGCGACGCGCCCTGGCGCAAGGTCGAGCTGAGCGACTGGAGCGAGACCCTGCCCTTTGGCGAGAGCGGCTCGTTCGAGCGCGACGAAGCGATCCGCGGCGTCGACGCGCTGGCCTCCGAGCTGCGCGCGCGAGGCTATCCGTTCGCTGAGGTGCGCCTCCTCCATCGCCCGCTCGAGGGTAAGCCTGAGCGCCGCGGCAGCGACTCCGAGGTGGTCGGCGTGGTCGACTACCTCGTGACGCTCAACCTCGAGCGTCGCTTGCAATCGATCCGCCTCGAGGGTCGCAGGACCCCCTCCGAGGACACGCTGATGGGCCTCATGAAGACGGGGCCGTACGACTTCTTCGGCGGCAGCGGCGCCTTCGACGAGGCCCGCGTGCTGGCCGACCTGGCCGCCATCGAGACGTGGTATCGCGAGCGCGGCTTCTTCGCGTTCAGCTTCCAGCCCCCGGTCGAGCGCAGCGGCTGGCAGCTCATTCGCCTCGGCGCCGAAGGGCGTTTGTTCGCGCTCGAGAAGCGGCGCGACTCGCCGCACCTGACGCTGGTCATTCGTATGGACGAAGGTCCGCGTACGCTGCTCGGGAGCGTCACGAGCGCAGGCGTGAAGATGCTCTCGCCGTCAGCGCTCGCCAAGGTCACGGGCTTTGCGCCGGGCCGTCCGCTGGGCCCAACGCCGCTGCGCGAAGGGCTCGAGAAGCTCGGTCGCTGGTATCGGCAACAAGGCCATCACCGCTCATCGGTCACGCCGACGTGCACGGCCGACGGCAACGCGATCGCGTGCACGCCCGAAGGCCTCACGGGTCACACGCGCGTCGACCTGCACCTCGCGGTCATCGAGGGAACACTGGTCAAGGTCGGCGCGGTCGTCTGGCGCGGCAACGCCGAGACCGATGTGCACGTGCTCTTGCGCGACCTGCCGCAGGCCGGCGACGTGCTCGACTCCGACAAGGTGAACCGCGCCGTGCGCAAGATGCGTGCGCTCGGGATCTTCAACTCGGTGCGGGTCGACGTCGAGGGCCTCGACGAGACACCCGATGGCGGTCCGCCGCACGACGTGGTGCTGGTCGTCACGGTGGAGGAGACGCAATATCGCTTCCTCGACGTGGCGCTCGGCGTGCGTTCGATCCAGCGCGCGAACATTGGTCGCGTGCCGCCCTGGGCCGCTTCCGGGGCCGGTGTGCTGGTCGATCAAGGCGACCGCGTGACGACCGGATTCGGGCGCGCTTTTCCCCTCGATATCCCGGATCTGCTGCTCACTTTCGACTTCGAATACATCGACCTCAACTCGCTCGGCATCGGCAATCGCCTCCAGATCCCGTTCGAAGCAGGCTTCTCGCTGTCGCAGTTCCTGCGGCTCGCCACGTTCGATCCGGCGTACACGCTGCCGCGCTTGTTCGACTCGGACCTGACGCTCACGATGCGCGGCATCGCCGAGCTCGACCGCGTCACCGACCCGCTCGACCGGCTCGAGCTGGGCCTCGAAGGCGACCTCCTGGTGCCGTTGTCCGACGTGATGTCGGCCGGCATCAACACGCGCGCCGGCATCATCCAGTTGCAAGCCCCCGACGCCGACTGCGTGTACTGCCTCGTCGGCCCGCCGCTCGGCTACGGCAGCAACCTCCCCGAGGCGATCGTCGAAGGCGCGGCCGACGAGGTCGCGTGCCAGGGCGACCCCAACTCGGCCGCGTGCCAGGACCTCGGCTTCCGTCCGCAGTTCACGGTCAGTCTGCGCTGGCGTTGGGACACGCAGGACACGCCGCTGCACCCGACCCGCGGCTTCTCACTGGCGGCCGCGACCAGCTTCATCCTCGACCGCGATCGCCTCTCGTCGGCGCCCGTCTTCAACCAGTTCCTGAAGTGGGACACCAACTTGCGCGCGGCCTTCGCGCTCGGCTCGGTGGTGTTCGCGACGTTCGTGCACTACGGCGGCTCCGCGACCTTCGACGAGGCGTTCCTGCCAGCGGACGAGCGCTTCACGCTGGGCGGCTCCAACGGTATGCGCGGCTTTGCCGACAACGGGATCTGCCGCTACGACAAGAACGGCAAGCTCGACCCGACGTGCCCCGCCGAGTTCGGCGGCAACGTCGTCGTCAACGGCTCGTTCGAGCTGCGGGTGCCGGTCATCAAGTCCGCCGGGATCTGGCTCGGCGCCTTCATCGACTACGGCGGCCTCGCCAAGAGCCACTCCGAGCTCTACCTCGCGAGCTTCCGCATCTCGGCTGGCGTCGGCGTGCGTTGGCTCCTCGGCGGCCTGTTCCCGATCCGCCTCGACGTCGGCTTCCCGCTGCTCGACCGCCGCTGCGTCGCGTTTCGCGAGGACGGCTCGTGCGTGCGCGAGGAGCCGAGCCAGGTGCACTTCGGGCTCTTGTATACATTTTGAGCCGGCCTCTGAGGGTTTGACCCGCCCCGCGTCGCCTGCTACCCGCATCCGGTGTCGAGCCCCGACCCCCACGAGCCATCGCTCTCGGCCCGTTTCACGCGCGATCCCGGCTGTATCGTCGCGCTCGCGCGAAAATTCGCCGAGCAGGCGAAGCCGTGGCGAGGCGAGAGCAACCAGAAGGTCGCGGCTGATGCTCACACCGAAGTGGGCGACGACGCGCTTGCGATCCAGCGCGAGGTCGGTCGGCTCGCCGGTGTCGAGCCGATCGCCTTGCTGCAAGAGCTCGAAGCCGCGCTGTGCGCGCCCAACGCGGGCGCTATCATCCAAGCCCTCGACGACCTCGGTGCGCTGGCGTTGCTGCTGCCCGAGGTGCACGCCTTCGTCGGCTTCCACCGCAGCTCGCCGCTCGCACACAAGGACCTGTGGAGCCATACGCTGACCGTGCTCGAGCGCACCGCGCCCGATCCCGACCTGCGCTGGGTCGCGCTCTGCCACGACATCGGCAAGGTCGCGACGCGCGCCGTCGGCGCCGATGGGCGCATCGCGTTCCATCGCCACGAAGCGGTCGGTGCCCGCCTCTTCGTCGGGATCGGCGCGCGCCTCGGGCTGCCGGCCGAGCGCATCGCGCGCATCGCGTTCGTCATCGAACACCACGCACACACGAACCAATTCGAGCCGAGCTGGAGCGACCGCGCGCTGCGCCGCTTGATCCGCGCCTCGGGCGAGCACCTGCCGCTGATGTTGGCGTTCTCGGCCGCCGACTGGACGACCAAGAAGGCCGCGCGCGCGGAGCGGATTCAAAAGCACCTCGACATCCTGCGCCAGCGCATCGACGCGCTCGACGCTCCCGTCGAGGTGCTCTTGCCAGCGGGCCTCGGCGACGCCCTGCTCGACGTGTGTGGCGATGCGGCCGGACCCTGGGTCGGTAGAGCCGTGCGCTGGGCCGAGACAGCGGCGCGCGCGGGTGAGTTCGCAGGCCTCTCGGCCCGTGAAATCGCCCTGCGCTGGGTCGCCTCGGGTGAAGCCGAGGCGGCAAGGCACGGCGTTGGCACTGCCCCTCAACGATGATAGCTTGCCCGCCGGGCATTGCATGACGACCTTCGCAGTCACCATCGAGAGCGCCGAGAGCAAGCCTCTCCGGTTACTCGTGGAAGCCGACAACTGGGTCGCCGCCTGGCACGACGGGCTGCGTGTCATCGGCATCGCGGAGCTGCCCGCGGACTCGCAGTGTGTCGTCGGTAGCGAGGGTCGCGTCGACATCGAGGTGCCGACGCTGCGCCGGAAGTTCGTGCTGCAGGCGCTGAGCGGGCATCAACCGGGGCCGCGCCCGAGCCTCGGGCGGCCGCTGCTGTTGGCCGACACTGGTGCGGGTGACGCGGCGATCCAGGTGCATCACGCGACCAAGAACCCGAAGCTGTTCCGGCGCCCGCCGATGCAAGACGCGCAAATGGCGGCGGCACCGAAGGCTGCCTCCGAAGTCGCGCCTCCACCCCTCCCGAACGTGGCCGGCTCGCGTCCGGGCGTTGCGCTTCCGGCGCGGCACAACTATCCGGCGGCGCCCGATTCGTCTGGCGCCATCGTGAACCTGGCCGCGACTGTCACGCAGCCGCCCGTGGCAACGTCGCAGGTGCGGCCAACGCCGGACCCGATCGCGCGCATCCTCTCGGATTTAGAGCGGCAGCGCCTGCTGTCGCGACCCATCAGGATCTCTTCGCAGACAGGCCTGCCGACCCAGGCATCGTCGGTCCGGTTGCGCCGCAACGACACGCCGAGCACGGTGCCGCGCCTGGCGCCGACAACCGACGAGCGGCGCCGCCCGCGCGAAGCGACGACTGCTTTTCCGGCGATGTCGATGGACCAGCTGCCGCAGCAGTTCCACCCAGTCCAGGCCGACGAAGACGACAGCGACCCGACCTACGAAGAGCTCCTGCAGTGGGCCGCGGAGACCGCGTGGGCCCACGTCCCGTGCGAGCTGGCGATGGTGTTGTCGCTCGACGAGGGCGCCATGGCCGAGGTCGTCACCACCCGCGGCGAGCGTGAACGCGAGGCGCGCGGCTGTCACGTCGCGAGCGGCAGCGGGCCGACCCAGCTCGGGCGCGCGCCTTCGCTCATGCGCTTTTCGTCCGAACACCTGGTGCGCTTTCTGCGCCGCGACGCGACCCACTGGGAGCTGCCGATAACCTCGGTGTTGTCAGTCCCGATCGAGCTGCCCGACGGCGAGCTCGCAGGCCTCGGCCTGGTGCTCGTCAACGCGTCGCGGGCCTCAGGCTTCACCGACAGCGAGCTGCGCGCCGTCACCTACCTCGCCCGCACCCTCGCGGCTCGCTTGTAGCCAGAGGTCAGTGTGCCGGGCGCCCGGCGCGCGCCGCCCAGCCCGCGAGGTAGTCGAAGTAGAGGCGCACGAACAGCCGCTGTGCCGACTCGGGCGCGCGCTCGATGCGGCGTCGCTGCTCACCGAGGTCTTCTTCGCGGCGAAGCTCGGACAGGAGCTCGCGGGCACCGGCGACCACCTCGGGACCGACCTCGAGCGGCTCGTCGAAGGTGCGCTTCACGAGCTGTGAGTCGAACAGGTGGTGATGCCCACGCAGGCTCTCGTCGAGACAGAACGGCAACGTGCTCCACATGCCTGAGCTTCACCATATATGGTCACTCATCGCAAGTAGCTGAGCGCTCGTGCGCGATCATCCCTGGCGGGTCGCGCTGAACTGCGCGCGCGCATATCATGCCGCGATGACGTGCTCCGCCTACCGCCTTACGTACCTCGTTCCGTTCATCGGGTTGCTCGCCGGAGCGTGCATCGAAGAGACCAGGCGCATTGCCGACAGCGACACCACGCCCGACGCGACCGACCCCAGCGTCGATGCCGACTCCAGCGACACGAGCCCCGGCGAGCCGTGCGACGAGCCCGGCATCACGCGCTGCGCCGCCGACGCGGCCGCGACCGAGGTCTGTCTCAACGGCACCTGGCAACGCGCCGCGTGCGTCGACGGCAAGATTTGCGTGCTCGCGGGTGGCGCCCAGTGCGTCGACTCGACCGGCGACGCAGAGTGCCGCGACACGTTCTATTGCTTCCTCGGCTGCCAGTTCACCCACCCGGACGACCCCGCGGCGGCCGAGCGCTGCCTGGTCGAGTGCTTCCGCGGCGCGACGCCCGCGGCCCAGCGCGAGCTGTCGGACGTGTCGAGCTGCTTCGAGGAGAACTGCGCGGACGAGGCGGGCCTCGAGTGCGTCGCCGAGCGCTGCAGCCAGGACCTCGCCGACTGCTACTTCGACACCAAGGGCGATGCATCGTGCGGCTCGATCATCGAGTGCCGCGTCGGCTGTAGCGACGACACTGCATGCGCGCAGGCGTGCGGCTCCGACGCAACCATCGCGGCGCAAGGCCGCTACGCGGTGCTCGAGCTGTGCATCTACTACGCGTGCTATGGCCAGGAGGCCGAGTGCGCACGCCGCGCCAGCCTGCCGACCGGCGGTTGCAGCGCCTACACCAACGCGTGCATCGGCCTCTTGCCCAATACGCCGCGCTGATCTGGATGCGCGAGCCACTTCTCGCGCAGCTCCGGATCGGTGAAGACCGCCGCCAGGGCGAGCAGCTCGACCCGCGACTCGGCGAAGGCCGCGTCGGCCGACTCGCGTGAGCCCGCCGCGAGGCGCGCCCGCCCGAGCGTGAGCAGGTGGCGCGGCATCATTGGATAGAGCTGCCCCGCGCGCGCGGCGCTCAACGCCCGCTCCGCGTGTTGGATCGCGAGCACTGGCTCACGCCGCACGATCGCCGCCTCGGCCGCGAGCCGGAACGCGCGTGCCTCGCGAGCCCGCTCCATGCGGCGATGCGCCCGCCAGCCCGCCTCGGACGCCTCGCGCATGATCTCATCGGCGGCCGCGAAGCCGCGCATCGCGAGCGCCAGCTCCAACACCAGGAGCCGCGCATTGACCGCCACCGAGTCGGCCCCCGATCCACCCGCGCGGACCGCCTCCTGCGCCCGCTTCCACGCGAGATCCGACCAGCCGAGGTACCAGGCCGCGGTCGCCTCGAGCACCGCCGCGCGCGCCGCCAAGGCACTCGAGCCCTCGTCCTGAGCCAGCGTGTCGGCGCAGCGCGCGTGGTCCAGCGCTTGATCCAGATCGCCCAGCTCGAAGCGACACCAGCCGAGCTCGAGCTCGACCATCGCGTCGAGGTTCGGTGTTCGCTCGCGCGGCAGCGCCTCGGCGTTCACGATGGCACCGGCCAACGCCAGGTCGAGCCGACCTTCCATGCGCAGCCGCATCACATCGAGGAGGCGCGCCCGCGCGCGCGCGTCGGGCCGTCCCGTCTTCCTGGCGATGGCCAGGAGAGCCTGCGTCGCCTCCTCCGCGAGGTCGCACCACTGCACATCGAGGCACAGCTCCGCGCGCGCCTCGAGGAGCAGCAGCGTCACGTCGACGCCATCGCCCGCGCCGACCCCGAAGCCCGATCGCCGGACCGCCATCGGAGGTCGCGGCTCGGAGCTCATCGCGAGCCCCGAGCCCGCATTGCGAAGCCACATCGCCCCTTCGCTCAACGCCGCGAGCGTCGCGAGACCAGCCTCCAGCTCGGCCAGCGCCGCGGCCGGCAGACCCTCGGCGCGAAAGCGCAGGGCGCGTGCCCAGTGCAAGCGCGCGAGCGCGTCGGGCATCGGCTTTTCTTGCGGCATCACCGACGGCTGCGTGACGACCACCGGCGCGCCACCACGTCCCGGCCGTGCGTAGACGCCGCTTATCGCCGGGCTCTCGAGCGCCACCAGCGACGAGGCATCGCGCACCAGCGCCTCCCAGTCCTTGAGGCGCAGGTCCAGCGCCAGCCGCACCTCGAGCGCGCTCTGGATCGTGTAGCGGTGACCGACCTCGGTGCCGAGCTCGACGAGGCGTGTGACCAATGGATCGAGCGGCTCGAGCTTGCCGCACGCGAGCAACACGCGCGCATGCGTGCGCAGCACCAGCGCCTCGTAGCGCCACAGCTCGAGCTCCTGCCGCTGCGCGTTGCTCTGCAGCAGCACCCGCGCGCGGCTGATCAGCGCCATCGCGCGCGGAAACCAGGATCGTCCGGGGCGCGCCTCGGCCGCAGCGAGCAGATGTGGCACCCCGAGGAGAGGCGCATCCGAGTCGAGCCACTCCTCCGCGACCCGATGCGGTGGCGCCGCGACCTCTTCGAGGGCTTGCGCCAGGCGGCGATGCAGGCCCTGGCGCTGCTGCGGCGCGAGCCTCCCGTAGAGTGTCGCGCGGCGCGCCTCGTCGGCTATCTGCATGGTGCCGTCGCCCCGCGCGAGCAGCACACCGCTCGCCATCAGCTCCGGGATTTCCCCACTCCAGGCTCCGAGATAGGCCGGGAAGACCGACTCAGGCACCGGCGACTTCACGCACGCGAGGAGCGCATCGAGGGTCTCTAAACGCCGCCCCGGATCGAGCGGCTGACCGCGCACCTGCGGCATGTTCGGCCGCTCACGAAAAACGTAGCCCTCGCCGTGCCGCACGAGATAGCCGTCGCGATAGAGGGACGCGAGGGCCTCGACCAGCGCGGCCGGCGTCTGCGGCAGTCCGAGCGGCGCGTCTTCGCGTTCCCACGGCGCGCCGACGCGCCCCAGCGCTCGGAAGAGCCACAGGCGCACGTCTTCTTCAGTCCAGCGCGCGAGCTGCGCGACCAGCACGCCGGGAACGCGCAAGCGCTCAGGCAGGCCGCGCTCCGGATCGCGCCGCGTCGCCACCAGCCGCGAGTTCGGTCGCAGGGCCCGCGCCAGCGCATCGAACGCGGCCGGCGTCGCTGCATCCAGGTTCTCCGCGACGAACACGATGAGCCGCTCGGGCTCGCCGGCCGGCTGCGGCAGCTGCACCACCTCGGGCAGGATGTCGCTGCCGTGATCATCGAAGCGCACCGGCACGATGCGCGCGCGCCGTGCCGACGCCTCGTCGAGGACCGGTCCCAGCAGGCGCCGCGCGAAGAAGCCCATCGGCACGTCGATGACGATGGCCCACGGCTCGCCCGGCCGCAGCGGGTCTTCGGTGACGCGCCGCGCGAGCCCTTCGAGCCAGGTCCGAAACGGCAACGGCACGGTCAAGAGGCGCTGGATGAACGCCTCGGGCGGCTCGATCTCGCCTTCCCAGCCGGTCGCCCGCGTGAGCTCGACGAGGAGCTCCATCGCGCTGGTCGGGCGGTCCGCCGGATAGCGCGCCAGCAAGCGCCGCACGAGCGCTGCCAGAGCGGGCGGGCACGAGGTCGCGGTGAGCTGCGGCGCAGGATCGTTGGTGCGCGCTGTCCACAGCGCCTCGACGTCGCTCGACAGCCATGGCCGCCGATTCTCCAACATCTCGAAGAGCAGGAGCCCCACCGCATAGAGGTCGGTGCGGCCGTCGATCGCCGCCCCTTCGAGCAGCTCCGGCGCCGAATACTCGGGCGTCAGCACGACGTCGTCGCCGACCACGCGCCCCAGCGGCAGCGCCACGCCGAAGTCGATGAGATGCACGAACAAGGCGCCCGCGCGCTCTGACACGAGCACGTTACCGGGCTTCAGATCGCCGTGCACCCAACCTTGCCGATGCACGTGGTCGAGCGCCCGCAGGAGCCCCGTCACGATCTGCATCACAGCCCGCAGTGGCAGCCCACTCTCATAGCGCAGCATCAGCTCGATGAGCGGTACGCCCGGCGAGACCTCCATCGTGAAGTACGGGCAGGAGGTGCCCTGATCGAACGCGAAGCCGAGCTCGTAGGCGCGCGGGATGTTCGGATGGGCGAGCTGCCGGTGGATCCGGAACTCGCGCAGGAACGTCTGCGTGAGCTCGAGCGCCTCGGGCACCATGCGCTTGACGGCGACCATGCGCCCGCCCTGGAGCATGTCCTCCGCCAGCAACACCCGTCCCATGCCGCCCGACCCGAGCGTGCGCACGATCCGATAGCGGCCGTCCCACGCCTCGCTGGCCGAGCCCTCGTTCACACCAACTGCGCCCACAGGGGCACGAGCCGCTCGAGGTCCGCCTCGACCACCGCGACGATCGTGCTGACCGAAGGCGCCGGATCGGGCAGCGGGTAGACCTTGGCGAACGTCGCCGGCAGCCCATCGAGCGTGAGGTCGACCGCGATCCCCTCATCCCGCAGCGCATCCAGCGTCGCCTCGTCGAGAGCCGGCGCGAAGCCACGATCGACCGCGTCGAGCGCAATCCGGAGCTCGCCCTTGGACAGCTCGACCTCAATGTGCGGTCGGTCGGCGAACTGCGCCGGCGCGTGATCGCCAGCACCCCACGCGATGCTGATCACGTCGATGCGCGAGCCCGCCTCGAGGCGCCACGGCGACGTGCGTGTCTTCTCGTCGTAGTGGGGATGCAGCCGCCCGCCCGAGTAGCGTGCAAGCGCGCCGAGCAGGCTGTCATTGAGCTCGAGCAACGCGTCGCGCAGCTTGAGCCGATCGAGGTTGCGACCCGAGTCGGTGGAACCCGACGCGAGCGCATCGAGCGCCTCGCTGTCGACCCAGGGATGTTCACCGGGCTTGGTCGCGGGCAGTCGCGAAGGCGGTCGCACGACCCTCACCTTCGGCTCGACCACCGCGACCGGTGTCGGCGCCGGCAGCAGATCGAAGCCCTCGTGTCGCTCACACCAGGCCAGCACGCGCGCCGTCAAAAAGCGCACCTTGCCCTCGACCGAGAAGCGCGGCAGCTCGGTCTGCGCGAGCAGCGCCTCGACCGTCTTGCCCGGGACCTTCAGAAGTGCGGCGAGCTCCTGCTCGTTCAATACGGGATCAACCATGCGGGCATACTAACCCCACTCGGGCATGGCGCGAAGCGCGTCGCCGAATTCTGGTTGCTCTCGCCTCGCCATGGCTCCGCCTGCTCGGCGAATTCGCGAGTTGTCGCGAGGCCACGCAGTCGCGGCCGAGTGAGTCGTCACGACTCGCCGTAGTCTGCCGCAATGACTCGCTCCCGGCCCATCTTGACCGAACGCGACCTGGCCGAGCCGGTGGTCGAGGCTCGGCGATTGGGCCCGCAAGTCAGGCTCAGAGCGCGTCGAACCGACCTCGCCCCTCTTGGAACGAGCATTGCTGAAGCACAACCGTCGCCGCAGCGCGCTCGAGCCAACGAGACGCTTGCGAGGCGTAACCGCGCGGCCATCAAACCGGGAGCACTTCATGTCATTGGAATCGATCCTCATCGTGCTCATCGTCGGCGCCATCGCAGGCTGGCTTGCAGGCGTCCTGGTGCGCGGCTATGGCTTTGGCCTCATCCTCGACATCGTCATCGGCATCCTCGGTGGCTTCATCGGCACCTGGGCCCTCGGGCGCGCTGGCGTCAGCGTGGGCACGAGCCCGCTCATCAACGCCATCCTGACATCGCTCATAGGCGCAGTTGTGCTCGTCTTGCTGATCATGCTCGTACGGAGCATCGGCGGCTCTCGCCGTGGCATATGAACGCTTTGAAGTCTTCGTACCCCGACCCCAGGGCGCCTGGCGAGGAGGTGACATGACGCACGACCCGACAGATCGTTCGCAGCCGAGCCTCTCAGAAGGCTGGCTCACGGCCGCGCGTGCGCTCATCGGCGTCGATCAGCCCGAGGCGTCGTGGGCGGGTCCCGATGCGCTGACCCTCCTCGAAGGGATCTGTGCGCACGTGCTGCGGCGCCTCGCTCCAGCGATCGGACCCGTGGCATCCCGCGCGCTCTTGCGTCGAGCGCTCGTGTTGACGCGGACGGCGTATCCTGTCTTTGGTCACGCAAGCTTACGCGAGGGTCCTCCCTACCTGTCAGGTCTCGCGGAGCTTGCTGCCCTGCCGCGCGCTGAAGCGATCTTGGCCGCCGAGGCGTTCCTCACGCATCTCGGTGAGCACCTCGGGCGCGTCGTCGGCGAGGCACTGGCTCTGCGCCTGCTAGGTCCCCTGCCTAAGGCCCCACGCTGGCCCGACACGTTCGAGGGAGACGGCTCATGACACGACCGACCGCATCCAAGGACATAGCGCTTGCGCGGGTGGCGCTAGAGGCTGCATTCGCGCTGCTGCATCGCCAGCTCGGGCCCTGGATCGGCATCGATGCCTGCACGCGCCTCATCCATCGCTCTTTGTCGCGCAGCGCAGCGCTCTACCCCGGGCTCTCGGGCATGTCGCTCGCACCGACCTGGACCGCGACGCCCGACCCGACACCGCTGACGGCCATCTCGCCGGATGCCGCGCGGGTCGTCGATAGCTTCCTGGCGACCCTGTTCGAGCACCTCGGCCGACTCGTCGGCGATGACGTGGCGGTGCGGCTGGTCTCGCCGCCTAAAGTGGTCAAGCAATCAAACCCGCGCGACGCGGACCAGGACGAGCTCAGCTCGGGACGTGCACGATGACCGGCTCACGCGTAACCATTCCGCTGCTGCCGAGCGGCGTGCCCGGCCTCGATGCCATCCTCGGTGGGGGTCTACCCGAGCTCTCCTTCAACGTGGTCGCCGGCGGCCCCGGCACCGGCAAGACAACGCTCGCGCTGCAGTTCGCGTTCGCCAACGCGACCAGCGAGCGCCCCGCCCTGCTGTTCACGGTGCTCGGCGAGACGACGCTGAAGCTGCTGCGTTATCAGCAGCAGTATTCGTTCTTCGACACCGACGCGATCGGCACCCGCATCCGCCTCGTGAACCTCGGCGAGGAAGCACTGACCAACGACCTCGGGCTCGTGCTCGCGCGCATCATCGCCGAGGTCGAGGCAGCGCAACCCGCCATCGTCATCGTCGACTCGTTCCGCAGCGTCACGTCGGCCACGTCAACCCCCGACCTCGCGTTCGAGCGCTTCGTGCAGGCGCTCGCCGTGCACCTCACGACATGGGATGTGACGTCGCTGATGCTCGGCGAATATCGCTCGGGCGAGATCGCCGACCCGATCTTCACGGTCGCCGATGGTGTCCTCTTCCTGTCGCAGGACATCGACCGCAACTCGGTCGTGCGCAAGCTGCAGGTCGTCAAGATGCGCGGCAGTGCCACGCAGCCCGGCCTCCACACGTACCGCATTGACTCGGACGGACTGCAAGCGTTTCCCCGTATCCCGTCGGCGCCCCCGGCAAAGAGCCTCGCGCCGCGACGACGCCTCTCCACTGGCATCAGGGAGCTCGACGAGATGATGGGCGGCGGCATCCCTTCGGGCGACGCGGTCGTCGTCGCGGGCCCGACCGGCAGCGGCAAGACCACGCTCACGACCCACTTCGTTCGGGCCGGCCTCGAGGCCCGCGAGCCGGTCGTGCTGGTCGTCTTCGAGGAGTTCCCGCGCACCTATGTCGAGCGCGCGCGCAAGCTCGTCGACCTCGACGCGATGAAAGCACGCGGTCAGCTCGAGATAATCTACCTGCGTCCGCTCGACCTATCGGTCGACGAGACGCTCCACGAGATCCGCACGGCAGTCCTGCGCCTGGAGGCCCAGCGCGTGGTCATCGACTCGCTCTCGGGCTTCGAGGTCGCGCTCGCACCGACGTTCCGAGTCGACTTCGCCGAGTCGCTCTATCGCCTCGTCGGTGCGATCATCCCGCTCGGGATTACGATTATGCTGACGGTCGAGACGGTCGAGACCGCCGGGCTCGTGCGCTTCAAAAACGATGCTGTCAGCTTCCTCACCGACGACATCATCCTGCAGCGCTACGTCGAAATGGAAGGTCGCATCGACCGCGTCCTGAGTGTGCTCAAGATGCGCGGCAGCGCTCACAGCAAAGACCTGCGGCTGTACGAGGCGACCGCCAAGGGCATCGTCATCGGCGATGTCCCGGTTGGCTATGATGCTCTCACGAGCGGCATCCCGCACCAGGTCGACGGACGCAGACTCCATGGGGGCCGCACGCGCACGGGCGACGGAGCTTGACATCGCCTATGTCAGGCACCGACTCTCGCGGCATGCGCAAACGCTTGCTCGTGGTCGAAGACGACCCGCCGACCCGCTGCAAGCTCATCGCTGGGCTCGAGACTGCGGGCTTTCACGTCGATGCGGTCGCAACCGCTCCTGAAGCGATCGCGGCGCTCGAACGCAATGCATCGGGCGAGTTCAACGACGACTATGCGTTGCTCGTCGCCGATCTGCATACGCGCAACGCCGAAGACGGCGCACTCGCACGGCGCATGCGTGAGCTACAGCCTAATGTCCCGGTGATCGTCACGACGCCCGCGGATTCCGTGAAGAGCGCCATCGAAGCGCTCAAGAGCGGGGTCTGGGACTACATCACCAAGCCTCCCGAGTTCGAAGAGCTCGAGCTCCAGGCTCGGCGCGCGATCCGTCACGCCCAGCTCGCGGCCGAAGTACAGCGACTTCGGCGCGAGGCGGGCAAGGGAACCTGGCCGCAGCTCATTGGCCACAGCAAGGTGCTCAAGGAATTGTCCGAGCTCATCAAGCGCGTCGCCAAGAGCGACGTGGGCGTGCTGGTCCTCGGCGAGAGTGGCACTGGCAAAGAGGTCGTCGCGCGCGCCATCCACGAACAGTCTAGTCGCTCCGAAGGCCCGTTTGTCGCCATCAACTGCGCCGCGTTGCCGGACGCTCTCCTCGAGAGCGAGCTGTTCGGTCATGTGCGCGGCGCCTTCACCGACGCACGGCGCGCACGTCGTGGCCTGTTCCTCGAGGCGACCGGCGGCACGTTGTTGCTCGACGAGATCGGCGAGATGCCGATCGCCATGCAGCCAAAGCTCTTGCGCGCCTTGCAGGAGCGCGTGGTGCGACCCGTCGGCAGCGACGAGGTGATCCCGTTTGACACCCGCGTCATCGCGACGACGAACCGCGACCTGGTCGAAGCCGTCTCGCAGAAGATCTTCCGCGAGGACCTCTACTATCGGTTGAACGTCGTGCAGATCGACATGCCCGCGCTGCGCACCCGCGGCAACGACATCCTGGAACTCGCTTTGACCTTTGTCGAACGCTTCGCGGAGCGCCATCGCATGCCTGTACGTGGCCTCTCCGCCGGGGCCGCCGAGCGGCTCCTCCGTCACTCGTGGCCCGGCAACGTGCGCGAGCTGCAGAACGTGATCGAACGCGGCGTGGCGCTGTCGCGCAGCGAGCTGCTGCAAGTCGATGATCTGCCGCTCCGCCTGACCTCGCTGGACGCGCTGCAGGTCACATTCATGCCCGAGGCGCCCGAGGATGTCATCACCCTGGCCGAGCTCGAGGCCCGCTATATCGCCAAGATCATGGCGCAATTCGGCGGCAACAAGAGCCAGGTCGCGCGCCTCCTCGGCGTCGATCGCAAGACCCTCCTGCGCAAGATCAAGCGCGATGGCACGGAACCGGAAGACGAGCCCGACGCGTCCGAATGACGGTCGGGCAGCTCGCGAATCACCTGAGCCCTCGCGGGGCCGCTGTTGATCCGCGAGCAGTACCGGCGGGGTTTTTGAGCCCCGCCGGTACTGGCGAATCAGACCTTCTGCCAGGACGAGTTGAGGTCCTCGCCATCCGCGGTCGCGAAGCGGCCACGCATGAACCACACCTGGTCGTCGGTAGGCGCGGTCGGCACTGCGACCTCGGCACGAACGGACTCGGACTGGCCCACCTTGAGCTTCATCGGCTTGCCGATCTGGTGTGAGACCACGGGGCGCTTGCCTTCGGGCTTGTCACCATCGGCAGCGACATGGGCGCCATCATGCTGGTCGGCCTCGCTCGCCTCGGCCAGGATGTCGCTAGCCTCGCTCGCCGCCAGCGCCGAGACGGCGGCGTCGCCACGCGTGAGCGGGGTCGTGCGCTTCTCGCTGCCGCCGCCCTTGGACTCCAGGTGACCGAGGCGGAAGTCGACGAAGACGCCGCTGACATCGAGATCGGCGATGGGAGTCACGGTGATCGTGACCGGCAGACGGCCATCGCGGGGGCCAGTGTGCGCAAGGGTGACCGGGCGCGGCTCTTTGCTCTTGATGGTCGGGGTCGAGACCGGAGTGCTGGTAGTCATGTCAGATATCCTTCTGCACTGCCGCGACCACGTGCGAGCACCACTCGGACGAGAGGGGCGCCGTAAGCAGTGGCGAAGCGACTGGTACTTGTGCATTTGCCGGGCCATGGGACCGAACCGCGCGCTGGCGCAGAGCTGGCCTGGCGCCCCAGCGTGGCGCGCTGGCGTTGAGTTGGAATGACTCGGAACATGCGAGTCACGACGACTCGCAGCGAGGGGCACATGTGCTCTCCTGGTGCAGCCCTCGTGGACATCACAGCGTCGCTACCGCACGCACGGACGTGGCACTTGTCTTGCCTGGGTCCGCTACGGCCGAGCGCATTCAGCGCCCGGCAGTTCAGGAGACCGTTGATGAAATTCCAAAAGCTCAAAGCGGAAGCCCAGCAGATCGGCGTTCGTATGCTCGAGACCGGCATGAGCATGACCAGCGCTCGCATCCTGCAGGCGCTCGGCCTGAAGTCGGACAAGGTCGAAGGACCCGGGACCATTGGCGCGCAGCAGGGAGAGGCGGGCTTGTTGCGTACAGCGGCCGCGTTCGGGATCGGCATGGCACTCGGCGCTGGCGGCATGCTGTTCCTCGCGCCCACGAGCGGTCGCGAGATGCGCGCCAAGATGGTCGGCGTCGTGCGCAAGCTCATGGGAGGCTCGAAGCACCTCGCGATCGAAGATGCCAGCGATGGCGAGGTGGCCTCACCGCTTGCACAGGCGAAGGCTCACGCCGAAGCTGACGACCACGGCCAGGCACCGCGCACCGGCTCGGGTCGCGTGCGGTCCATGACGGGCCAGCGTTCGACCACGCGCGGCAATGGCGAGCCGATGCACGATGGGGCCCAGCACGACGGCGCGACGACCTGAGTTAAAGCAGAAGCGCGATCCGATATCGGATCGCGCGTCGCACTCATCGCCGTCGTCACGGCGATAGGATTGGCGGGCTCAATAGAAGCTGATGCCGACCGTGACCGCGAGGTTCTGGATGCGCGTATCGCCATCCGAGTAAAAGCCGGTGCCGTACTTCAGCATGATATCGAGCCCAAACGTCGAGGTCGCGATCGGCTCGACGCCGATGCCGACCGAGAAGGCAGGCACAAAGTCGGTGCGGTCGGTCGCGTCGACGAAGGTGCCGTCGTAGCTGTACGAGGCGCGCGCGACACCGACGCCACCGCGCAGGAAGAAGTGGTCCATCGGCCAGTACTGCAGCGCCGCCGTGAAGATGCCCTGGTCGACGGTGAAGCGGTTCTCGGTGTGGATCATCCACCAGGCGTCGAACAAGACCGCGAGGCTCGGTTGCACCACCGCGCCGAGGTGGAAGTCGAAGCTGCCCGCTTCGGTGAAGTCATCGCAGCCGTCACCATCACAGATGAGGTCGCCGAAGCCGAGCGAGAGGCCGGCGGTGAAGCCATGGCGGTGGATGCCTTCGCCGTCGCGGTGGTCGTATTCCTCGGCCTGTGCGCTGCCCGAGGAGAGCGCGGTGAGGCCGGCCAGGGTAGCGAGGCCGACGAGATTAGTCAGGGTCTTCATATGGATATCCTTTGCGGAGGGGTTCACGGGAGCTCGATGACGCGGATCTCGACGCGCCGATCATAAGCCTTGTTGGCGTCCATCGTCGGGTTCGCCGAACGCTCGCCCATCGAGCGGACGTAGATGCGGTTGGCCTCGATGCCCTGGACCTTGAGCTCGGCCGCGACCGAGTCACCGCGTGTGATGGCAAGCCCGCTGTTGTAGCCGGTGCCGCCATCGGCATCGGCATAGCCGGTGATGAGGATCGCGCGCTTGGCGAGCGAGCCTCCCGACTTCATGCATGTCGCGAGCTTGGCGATTGTCGACTTGTCGTCATCGGACACCATGGCGGAAGCATAAGGGAAGTAGGCGCGGTCGAGCTTCAAGCCGCATGCGGATGAGATGGACGTGTCGAGGTCGACCTCGGTCGAGGACGAGACACGTGTATCGACCTTCGAGCTCGATGGCGTGGTCGAAGCGCAAGCGGAGAGCGCGAGCGCCAAGGACATGGAGGCAACCGGATGCATGTAAGGCTCCTGGGCAAAGCCGCGGGCCGAGCGTGCGTGGGAGACCCGCGCCTGCTCGACCCGTGAGTATCGGAACGGGATCAGAGTGAGAACCAGCTGCCGTCGAAGTCGGCGTGAAAGCCGATCGAGACGAGTGCGATGAACTCGGCGAGAGCGGTGCGGTCGGCGGCCGAAACGGTCGTCAGATCCCCGAAGGCAAGCGCGCTGGTGAGCGACGTCTCGAGGGCCAGATTGGCGCTCGCGACGGCATTCGCGACGGCGGCGGTGTTGATATCGCCACCGCGTCGTCTGCGCGCTGATGGCGGCGTCGAGGCTCGACTGGAACGCCTCACCGGCGACGAAGGCGTCGTTCACGTCACCCTGCACCGAGAGCTGAGCGACCGGCGTAAGCAGCAAACCATCAGCGAGGATCTTGCCGAGCACACCGTCGGCCAGATGACCGACCGAAGCAAAGCCGAGCAGCGCGTCGACGAAGACGTTGGCCGCGATATCGAGCTGGGCGCCACTTGCGGCGGTTGTGGTCGCGAGCTCGAGAGCGACGGCTGCCGCGTGAGTCTCGGTGGTGCGTGCCGCGAGGAAGTCCGTGCTCATGAATGCCGCGGTGACCGCGGTGTCGAGGGAGAAGGCACTCTCGATGCGAGCGCGAGCCTGGGCTGCCATCGCGAGACGACTGTCAGCACGGATGTGGCTGACGACGCTCGTGAATACCTGGGCCGACTGGACTTCGACACGACCGAGGCGCGAGGCATCGGCCGAGCTGGTGGCGCTGACCGAGGCCGCAAGCGCCGCGCGGAAGGCGGTCTGGGCGGCGGCGGCCTGTGCCGGACTCGCGTGCAGAGACGCATGCAGGTCGGCGGTCGCGCGCAGGCTCGCGTCGTGCATCGCGGCGAGCGTGGTGCCGAGGGCCTGGGCCCGGACGGCGCTACCCGCGGCCACAGCGCTGGCGAGTGCGTGGATGTCGGCGCCCGAGGTGGCGCTGGCGACGACAGCCGCATCGACGTACGTCTCGAGGAAGCTGTAGTCGATGTCGCTCTCGGCCATGCCGCGGGCGGTGAGGTCGAATACGATCTGCGCCTCGGCGGTGGTCTCTTCGGTCAGCGTGATGCTGCCCGAGGTCGCGTTCTCGGCGAAGCGATCCACGCGCCCCGCACCGGTGATCTCACCCTGCGCGTCTTGGACGAAGAGAGCACCCGAGGCATTGGCGGCCTGCACGTTCTCGACGTTCGTGAACGCGAAGGTGTGGGCCGTCGCGTCGAACGTACCGTGGCTGACCGTGGTGGCGTGACCGGTCGCGTCGAGCATCATCAACACCGCGGTGGTGGCGGTCAGGGCCGCGTCGAACGTGCTCGTGCCGAGTGCGTTGGCGCCGGTCTGGAAGCCGTAGCCGGTGTCCCGCAGCCCGCCCAGCGGGATGCCGATGGTCGCGAACAGGTTGGTCCGCAGGTCGACGAGCACGCTGCCGTGACCGCCAGACTGAGCTGCCACCGTCGAAGCTAAGGTTGCCAGCGCGGCGTTGTCACCTTCGAGCGTCGCGGCGAACGAGGCAGCAATGCTTGCGTCCACGTCATCGCGATAGTCCGAGGTTGCATCGGCGACCGCGTCGGCCTGCACCTTGGCGTCGACCGAGCTCGCGATCGAAGCCGCGATGGCCGCGTCGAGCACACCCGAGAGCGAGACTGTGCGAGCGACGGCTGTCTGCACAGCCGCTTGGTCGCTGCCGGCACCCGCCGCATTCGTGAACAGGCCGAGCGCCGAGAGGCTCGGGTCGGCCGAACTCTGTCCGGAGATGGCGATAGCAAGCGAGGCATATGCGTCGCCGAGCTCGGCGGTCGTCGTGGCCTCGTTCACGTCGGTGGCGAAGACACGGTAGCTACCGTCGAGTGACGCGAGGATCGCGACCTTCGCCGACGAGCCATCGGCCGCTGCGATCTGTGCTGCGTGATCCGCGCTGGCGGTGAGGATCATCGCGCTCGCAGTGGCATTCGCCGCGGCGGGGGTGCCGGTCGGGAAGGCGGCCTGGAACATGACCGCAGCCGCGGCCTGCGCGTCGGCCTTGGTGTGCACGTCGACCGCGGTGAGTGCGGTTGCCGCGCTCAACGGGAAGTCGGCCCACACCTGACGCTCGACATCGGCCAAGTTCGCGCCGTCAAGAGCTATGCTGGCGGTCGTCCAAGCGGACATAGCGGCAGCCTTACGCGCCGCGACGCTAATCGTGTGGTCGGCATTGGCAGCGACGCGCAACCACGCCCGCTGTCCATTCATGTAAGCCTGGGCCGCAACCTCGGCGTCGGCGGTCGCGGCGACGTTCGACGTGATCCAGGTCATCAATGCGATCCTGTCAACGCCGCTGCGATCATATTCACCCGCGAGCAAGGACAAGTACGCGGCGGCCTCGAACGTGGTCTCGACGCTCATCGGTGCTGCCACGGTCGTTGCCTCGACGCGGATGTCACCGGGCACGATCACCTGGCCGACGACCGTCTCGCCTTGGTTCGCCTGCACGAGGAACGGACCTGCGCCGTCCTCGACCTCATCGAGGAGGTAGCGGCCCTGCGAGTCGATGCTTCCCGAGCCCGCGAGCGTAAGGCCGCCCGCATCCGAAACCCGGAAGACTGAAACGGTCGAGGCCTTGCCGATCAGCGAAGCCGAGCCGGTGCTCACACCGAGCCCATTGCTCACGTGCTGGTTGCCATCATCGGACTCGAGGCGGCCGGATACGACCCGAACTTGCCGTCGTCGTCCTTGTCTTTGCTGCATGCCGTCGCGCCAAGCGCCAGCGCCTCCAAAGCCATACCGGCAGGAATTGCCATTGAATTACGCATAGATGCTACTTGGATCAGCAGGGGGGCGGAGCCGTATCGAGCTGTCCTATTGGGAGCACCCGAGCGGGAGGGCGGCGGCGCGGGGTCCTGTCAGGGACCGTGGCCGCACGAGCTCGGATGCTGGACCACTAAGCAACGAACGAGCCAACGCGTATTACGGCCTTGAGCCTGGCTCGCAACGCGCGTTGCCGAACGACACCACGGCCAAGTGCCTCGGGCGGATCGTACGTCCGGGTTGGAATGACCCGCCTCAGGCGCATCTGGGGAATGCCCAACGCAAAAAACGCCGTGGCGAACCACGGCGTTTTCACTCTTGCATCGGGATGTTATGATCGATTCGCCGGGCGTGGCCATGGCAAGGTCAGGTCAGCGACCCCGCTGCGGACGACCCTTCGAGGGCGTCGACGACGGGCGCTTACTCGGCGTCTGGGTCGATGGCTGGCTCGGACTCGACGGCCGGTGGAAGGAAGGCCCGCTCGGCTGGCGCGAGGGCTGCTGATAGGTCGGCCGCGAGGCCGGCTGGCGGGTCTCGGGCTGACGGGTCGGTCGCTCGTAGGTAGGCCGCGAGGCCGGCTGCCGTGAGGGCTGCTGCGTCGGACGCTCGTTGGTCGGACGCGAGGCCGGTTGGCGGGAAGGCTGCTGCGTCGGGCGCTCATAGGTCGGACGCGACGCCGGCTGACGCGACTCGGGCTGACGCGACTCGGGCTGACGCGACTCGGGCTTACGCGACTCGGGGCGGTTCGGGCGATCGAAGTTGCTCGGCTGGCGCGAGGGCTGGGCCGGCTGCGACTGCGGACGCCGCGAAGGCTGGGTCTGCGGCTCGCTTCCGGGGCGCGAGAAGTCATCGCTACGAGTCGGCCGCACGTCCGGGGTCCCCGGCGTCGGGTTGTTGCGCGAGGGGCGCACGTCGCGAGTCTCGGGCTGGCGGCTCGGCCGCTCGAGTCCCTGGCGGGTTCCTCGCTCGTCAGGGGTCGGTCGCGCCGGGTTCTGCGTCGGGCTCACACCGCGGTCGTCACGCGTCGGGCGCACACCACGGTCGTCTGTACGGGTGTCACGTTGGAAGCCATTGCGCTCCGGGGTGGCGTTGTCCTGACGACCCTGGAAGCCGTTGCGATCGCGGCGACCCTGCTCTCCTTTGTTGTTGGGCTGCGGACGATTGCCATTGCGACCGTCGTTGTCGTTGCGGCCCGGCTGCGGGCGGTTGCCGTTACGCTCCTGGAAGCCATTGCCACGGGGGCTCGGACGCTGACCGTTGTCCTGACGACCGCGCGGCTGCGGCCGGGCGCCCACCGGACGCCCCCCCTGCATCGGGGTCGGGCGAGTGGTGTGCATCGGGCGGGCGCGGCTCGGCGCCTGGCGATGCTCGGCGACGTAGCGAACATGGCGCACGTGCGAATATCGGTAGTTGTAGTTGGTGCCATAGGTCCAGTGGTAGCCGGCGTAGTAGCCCGGGCGGTAGTACGCCGGGGCGGCCCAGACGCCGTGGTACCAATAGGCCGGCGTCCAGCGCCAATTGTTCCAGCAACCGGGCACCCAGCTGTAGCCGACGCGGTCGTAGGTGCGCCAGTAGCCGTCGTACCACACTCCGGAATTGGCATAGCCGGGCACGAAGACGTAGCCGGCGCGGGTCTCGGCAGGGCTCCAGTAGCCGGCGTAGTAGGCGCCGTCCGCCCAGTAGCCGTCGACCCAGCCGTAGCCGGCGCGTGAGGTCTGGCGCCAGTGGCCGAGCGTGAAGTAGCCCTCGGGCGTGACGTAACCGGGCACCCAGATGTAGCCCGGGCGCGCAGCCTGCGGGCGCCAATAGCCCTGGGTCCAGTTGCTGCCGTCGTAGTAGCCCTCTTCCCAGTCGTAGCCGGCCTGCGCGCTCTCACGCCAGAAGCCCGGCTCGTAGCGAGCCTCGTCGTCGCGCCAACCCCACTCGTAGGTGTAACCGGGGCGCTCCTCGAGGGGTTCCCAATGCGCGTCGACGGTGCTGCCACCCTCGTCCTCGTAGGCGTCGACCCACTGGAAACCGTCGCGCTGACCGTCGCGCCAGAAACCTTCGATCCACTCGCCATCAACGCCGTAATGACCCTCGACCCACACCATGTTGGCGGTGTCGTCGGCGTCGTACTGCGCCTCCTGAGCCTTCGCAGGCGGGGTCGACAAGCCAGGAGCTGCCAAGGTCGTGAGGCCCAGCATTGCCGCCATCGTCCAACTCGCGCCTCGAATCAATGCTCTCATCGTCGTTCTCCTGGTCTGCAACCGAATGCCGCCGACGGCACGTGTGCGCTGGCTATTCATTGGGATTACACGGCCCGCCTATTCCAAAGGCGCGTCCGGGCATAGGCCGTCGACGTACGTGGCCTGTCCGCCCTGGTCGATCCAGCGCGCGATGATCGCGACGTCGAGCGGATCGAGGCAATTGGGATAGCCCGGGAACGGCATCTCGCACCAGCGCACACGCTCCCACATGTAGCTCTTGGTGTGCTGGCATTGCACGACCGCCGCGCGCCCGCTGTCGCCGCCCTCGCTGAGGGCTTCGGGGCTCGACACATCGAGTCCACCGCTGCCACCGCCGCCCGCATAGTGACAGCCGAGGCAGCCGGCCTCGAGCAGGATCGGCTTGATGTGCTGCTCGTAGCTGAGCGGCCCGCTCGGCACGTTGAGCTCGTCCGAGTTGAGGAACGACTCGCCGGCATCGAGGCAGCCGCCCGATGCGACGACGAGCGCGGGTACGAGGCACTTCCAGGACATCCATAGGTTCATGTGGCGACCTTAGCGCGTGCGCGGGCCCTTATCCAGCCGCGTTGCGGCGAGAGCTCAATGGCACTCGAGGCTGATGTGCGGTGATTCGTCGCCGAGCAGATCCTGCGCGTCCCCGAAAGACTCGAGGCGCCCGTCCGGCAGCAGCAGGACCGCCTCCTGATTGGCCGCGCCGGTCTCGCCGAGCGTGAGCACCCGGGCCAATCCGCTCGCATCGAAGGCGACTTCCCAGAGTGCCGAGAACGAGTAGAGATTGCCACCGGCGACGAGCCGATAGGGCACCACCGGTTCGTACGCGCAGCCCGACAGTTGCTCAGCCGCGGTGATGGTGACTCGGGTCGTCGGGTCGAGTCGGTAGCCCTCGCCCTCTTGACGCAAGCAGACCAGCTCGCCGCGCGCCTTGGCGGCGGCCCAGCCGACACAGACGCCAGCCTCCAGCATCGCCGGCGCAGGGTGCAGGCAGAGGCCTTCGAAGTTGGCGGCGCAGTTCACGCCGAACGGGTCGCAGACCCACTCGGGGTCGGCGCTGATCGCAACCGGACCCAACACCAACGCGAGTTCGTCGCTGCCGGCAACGGGTGCCCAGGCGCGCATGAAGCCACTCGAGGTGAGGCCGAAGATGCGCCCGTCCGGTGCCCGTTCCAGGCCCTCGACGTCGTCGCCCGCACCCTCGCCGAGCGGCAGCACGATCCCCTTCGATTCGCCTCTGATGAGGTCCATGATGAGCGCGCGCCCCGCGTTGCCGGAGTCAGCGACAACCAGGATGCGGGTCGCCTGCGTGTCCATGAGCGCTGCCCCGCTGGCCTCTGGCAGCGGCATCAGGTCGCTCTTGAGGACGCGGCACGTCATGCGATCGGCGTCGGCGAGCGCGACGTCTTCGCCTTCGGCGAGCGCATCGGCGGTCTCCGTGAGCGCGTCGACTGTGTCGCCGTCGTCCCTCGCGTTGGGCTCGGACGTATCGGCTTCGATCGCATCGACCTCGGCGGACACGGGGGTATCGACTGAGTCTTCCGGGTCGAGGGACATGTCACCATCGGCGACGACATCGGACGCGCTGGTCTCGCTGGCGACGTCCGCACTCGCATCGCGTACGTCGCCACTACGACGGCAGCCGCCCCATGCGAGCATGGAACAGGCCCCGAATAACGCCGCAAGCGCTCTGAATGAAAGGGGAATCAGCCGCCGATCTCGACGGCCGTGGCGGTCAGGATGAACTCCTTCCTCTCGCCGGTGACCGTGCTCGGATCGCCGCCTCCATCTTCGGCCAGGTGCTTGGCCTCGGCCTCGGTGATGACCTTGACCTTGAGCACCCCCTCGACCTGTGCGGGCTTGCCTTTCGAGTCGACCGGGATGGTGAAGGCGTGGTCCTTCATGATGACGCGCGCCTCGATTGCGCCGTCCTTCACGACCATCCAGCAGCCCATCTTCTGGCAGACCTTGTCAATCTGGCCCGACACGCGAACGTTGAGCTCCTGCCCGTCGGTCGCGCCCGCGAGTGCTTGGCCCAGCGGCTTCGCCTCGCCGAGCGCGAAGGTTGCACCGAAGTGCATGCCAGTCGCGGTCTTGGTCGGCTCGACGCCCGCGCTGGCGGCGCCACAGCCTTCCATGCCGCCCGCCTTCTTCTCGTCCGCGAAGGGACAGTTGGCTTCGTCGCTGCCGGCTGCGTTGGCCTTCTCGCCGCAGCCCACGTGCTCGTCGGCGGCGACGACTTCGACCTTGGCGGGCTCGCCCGCGGTCTTCGTCGCTTCGGGCGCGGCCTGCGTCAAGGCCGCGGGATCGGCGACCTTGGCGGGCTCGCCCGCTTCAGGGGCCTTCTTGTCACATGCGCCGACCAGCGCGGTCGCGGCTACTGCCATCCCGAGCTTGCCGAGCAGGCGAAGCCGTGGCGAGGCGAGAACAACCAGAAATCCGATCCTGCGCTTCATAGTGTGCTCCTGGCCGCCGAGGTCGGCCTGTTCGCGGGTCGGCGGACAGTGCCCGGGCGCGCTTCCTCCTGTCAATCATCGAGTCCCGGATGTACATAGCGCGCTCTGGGCCTGCCCCCGGATGCCCTGCACCAGATGAACGAAACCCTGCCTCAGCCGGCGCTCGTCGCTGATCTCGTCGCCGCCCTGCGCGGCTGGTACTTCACGCACAAGCGGCGACTGCCGTGGCGGGACGAGCCGACGCCGTATCGCGTGTGGGTCTCGGAGATCATGCTGCAGCAGACCCAGGTCGCGACAGTGCTGCCTTACTTCGAGCGGTTTCTCGAGGCGTTCCCTGACGTTGCGAGCCTCGCCGCGGCCTCGGACGAGGCTCTGCTCGCGCGCTGGTCTGGCCTTGGCTACTACCGGCGCGCCAAGAACCTGCATGCGGCAGCCAAGGTCGTGGTCGAACAGCACGCGGGTGAGCTGCCCGGAACCGTCGCGGGCCTCCTCGATCTGCCCGGGATCGGCCGCTACACCGCGGGTGCGATCGCCTCGATCGCGTTCGGGCAACGTGCAGCCCTCCTCGATGGCAACGTCGCGCGCGTGCTCTCGCGTGTCTTCGCGGTGACCGAGGCGGCCGACTCGAGCGCAGGCCAAAAGCGCCTGTGGGCCTTGGCCGAAGCGCTCGTGCCGGTCGACGCGTCATTGCACAACCAGGCCCTGATGGAGCTCGGCGCGCTCGTGTGCACGCCGAAGAGCCCAAAGTGTCTCGCGTGCCCGCTGAGCGATCGCTGCCGCGCGCATTCGACAGGCCACACCGAGGACTTCCCGCGCATGGAAAAGAAGACCGTCGTGAAGCCGGTGCACGCGGTCGCGGGCCTCGTGCTGCGCGGCGCCGGCAGTGACGAGCTGCTGCTCGCGAAGCGCCCGGCCGAGGGCCTCCTCGCTGGCCTCTGGGAGCTGCCCGGGGTCGAGCTCGCGTCGCCGCGGAGCTCGCGGAAGAAGGCGTTGGCGATGGCCCTACAAGAAAGAACGGGCCTCGATGTCGAGGTCGGCAACCTCATCGCCACGGTCGAGCACCAGTTCACCCATCGCCGCTTGAGCCTCGAGATCTTCGCGACCTCACTGACCCAGCGACCGCCCGCGGCGCCGACGCCGGGCACATTCTATCAGGCGCTCTCGTGGGTATCGCGGCGCTCGACCGACGCCGGCGCCCTGGGTCCCGCGCAGGCCACCGAGACGCCGCTCTCGACCTTGACCCGCAAGGTGCTCGCAGCCGTGGGGCGCGCATGAGCATCATGCCTCCCGACGATCCCGTCCCGCACGTCGTCAAGGACCTCGGTCTGCCGCTCGGAGCGCCGCCGTCCGACCTGCGCAAAGCCGCGGCCCAGGCGCTCGGCTGGGGTGAGGCCGAGCTCGGCGAAGTGCGCGTGCGCAAGGTGTCGATCGACGCGCGCGAGAAGTCACCGAAGAAGATCTACACCCTCGATGCGTGGCGCGCCGAGGCGCCACCGGCACCCGAGCCGCCCGCGAACCTGCGCCGCGGCACGATGCGGCCCCTCATCGCGGGCCAGGCGCCGATCATCGTCGGCACCGGGCCGGCGGGCCTGTGGGCCGCTCTGCGCCTGGTCGAAGCGGGTATACCCTCGATCCTGCTCGACCGCGGTGGCGCGCTCTCAGATCGGCATGGGGCCGTGCGCAACCTTCGTCGCGATGGTCGCCTCGACCCCGAGTCGAACCTCTGCTTCGGCGCCGGCGGTGCTGGCACGTACAGCGACGGCAAGCTCTACACGCGCCGTCGCGACGCCGAGATCGAGCGTATCCACGAAGACCTCGCGGCGCTTGGCGCACCCCCTGAAATCCTGGTCGAAGCGCACCCCCACATCGGCACCAACCGCCTCATCAAGATGCTCGTGCGGCTCGAAGAGTTCCTGCGCGACTCGGGCTGCGAGATCCGCTACGGCCAGAGGGTCGAAGGCCTCTTGCGGTCCGCGTCCGGGGCTGTGACGGGTGTGCGAACCGCGTCCGAAGAACTCACCTCACCCGCGGTCATCCTCGCTACCGGCCACTCGGCGCGCGACGTCTATCACTGGTTGCACGCGGCTGGCGTCGCGCTCGCGCCCAAGCCGTTCGCGATCGGCGCACGCTGCGAGCATCCGCAGGCGCTCATCGACAAGATGCAGTTCGGTGCGGCCGCGGGACATCCGCAGCTCGAGCCCGCCGAGTACTTCTTGACCGCGCAGGTCGGCCAACGCGGCGTCTATTCGTTCTGCATGTGCCCGGGCGGATTCGTGATTCCGACCACTACCGAGCTCGGGCACCTCAACGTCAATGGCATGTCGAACCACCGTCGCGGCTCCGACTTCGCGAACGCCGCGCTGGTCGTGACGATCGAGCCCGCCGACTTCTGGATCGATCGCCCCGGCGATCTCGCGCATCTCGGTCCGCTCGCGGGCCTCGCCTACCAGCGCCACCTCGAAGCCAAGGCCTTCGTCGCTGGCGGCGGCGGCTACGTCGCGCCAGCGCAGCGCCTCACCGACTTCCTCGAAGGTCGCAGCGGCGACCTGCCCGAGCGCACCAGCTACCGCCCCGGCCTCGCCGCGGCCGACCTGCGCACGGTCCTGCCCGAACGCATTCACGCGACGCTCGCACGCGGGATCTTGCGCTTCGATCAGAAGATGCGCGGCTACCTCACGCGCGAAGCGATCCTCATCGGCATCGAGACCACGACCTCGAGCCCGATCCGCATCGTGCGCGACGACAAGTCGTTGATGGCACCTGGCTTCGACGGGCTGTTCCCGACCGGCGAAGGCGCGGGTATGGCGGGCGGAATCATCTCTTCGGCGCTCGATGGCATGCGCGTTGCCGAAGCCGTGCTCGCACGCGCAGCCGTCACTGCCCTGTAACCGCGGTCAGCTCGCAATGCGACGCACGCGCCCTGTAGGCCAGCGTGGCCGCTGACCGACCATTCGTAGCGTTCTTGTATCGCGCCTTTTACCGAGGCGCCTTGCGCGCTAGAGTCCGCGCTCGTCGATGGAAGTCCGACGAGGAGTCGACCATGTCTGCCCTGCGCATCTCCTGGTATCTGCCGTGCCTCGTGCTTCCGTTCGCCGCCTGTCCGAGCGACGCGCCCGCGACCGACACGGCCGATGTCGGCGACATCTCGGAGACCTCACCGGACATCACGATCGAGGTAGACAGCGAGGTCGAGCCCGACAGCGCGGTCGAGACTACCGACACCGTTGAGACGGCGAGCGATGTGGTCGAAGAGGTCGGCCCGGTCACCTGTCAGCTCCTCGACTTCAGCGGCAACCTCGAAGCGAAGGACGCGCTCGGCGTGTTCCAGCTCGGCGGCAAGGTCGACCTCGGCCTCGGCGGCCCCTTGCCCGACGCGATGATCTTCGAGTTCTACACCGACCTTGCCGGCACTTTCGACCTCGCCGCCAATGGCAACGAGAACTACAAGACCTGCGATCAGTGCGTGCGTTTCGTGCAGGACATTGACTCGACCGGCGCCACGCAGGCCAAGAATCTCTTCCAGAAGGCGGGCACGCTGACGATCGACGCGGCGACCCCGCCCAACGGCACCGAGCTCAAGGTGACGCTGACCGGCGCGGCCTTCGAGGAGGTCTCGATCCGCGCCGTCGACTTTCAGACCACCCCTGTAGAGAACGGTGCCTGCTACCAGCACCCCGAGCCCCTCGTGCTCGAGACCGGCGCCTGCAAGCCCGCCTGCGGTGACCATGTCTGCGGCCCCGATGGCTGCGGCGGCACCTGCGGCGAAGGGTGCCGCGAGACCGAGACATGCCACCTCGACGGCAGCGTGTGCGAGGCGGTCGCCACGTGCATGCAGGTCGCCCTCGACGGCGCGCTCGACAACACCAGCGCGGGTGTCTTCCGCCTCGACGTGACGAGGCTCGGGCTGGGCGCTGTCGACCAGGAGGACTTCGTGCAAATCGAGTTCTACAAGGACGAGGTCGGCACCTTCAATCTCGCCTCGAGCGCGAACCGCAACTACGCCAGCTGCAACCAATGCTTCCGTCTCGTCGTCGACGGCAAGAACGAGTTCTATCAGCGCAGCGGCAGCCTCGTGCTGAGCCCTGCTTCGGTCCCGATGGGCGACCCCGACACCGAAGGCTACGTCGACCTCCAGACGACCAGCATCATCTTGGAAGAGGTCGTAATCGATGAGGAATTCAACTCGATGCCGCTGACCAACGGCGCCTGCATCGAGCTCGTCGATGGCCAGTTGTCGTCGCCGATCCCCTGAGCTCGGATCGCGTCAGTCCACCCCGAGGTAGGGCCGCCAGGCGAGCGGCAAAGCGTCTCGATGGCCGACCAAGAGCTGCCACGAGCCCATCGAAGGTCGCGCCGGTGAGAGTGACAACGCCATGCCGGCCTCAGCCGGCGTGCGACTACCCTTCTTCTGATTGCAAGGGCGGCACGCGATGACGATGTTCTCCCAGAGGGTCAGGCCGCCGCGGCTCTTCGGGATGATGTGGTCGTAGGTGACGTCGCGCCGCATCACGGGGCGATGGCAGTACTGACACTGGCCGCGGTCACGCGCGTAAATCGTCTCGCGCGAGAAGCGGATCGGCGGCGTGCTGCGCCGGCGTGAGCGCAGGAAGCGCACGACCGACGGCATCGGTAGCTCATGGCGGGGCGTGCGGATCGTGCGGCCTTCCCACGCTTCGAGGATCTCGACCCGACCCGCCACCCACCACACCATCGCGCGCTTCCAGTCGACGCGCTCGATCGGCTCGTAGCTCTGTCCGAGAACCAGCACCTGCACCGGGTACCTCCTGCGGCTGCCCGTCCGGTGCGCTGACCGGTGGTCGGGTCCGGGCAAGCTACGGGCTCGATCGGGTCGGCTCAAGGAACGGGACCAATGCCAGCGGCGGCCAGGGAGCCGCGGCGGCATTCATTGACACCCTGTCGATGAATGGCGTAGACCCAATTCCCGACACGCTGTCGGGAAACCCGCAACGCCTGGAATGGGCACCTCCAATGGCTCGACCGGTCAGCTTGATACGCCGCCAGGAGCTCGCGCTCGCCGCCTTCGAGGCCATTCGCGTTCGCGGCGTGCACGGCATCACGATGAGCGAGCTCGCCGCGACACTCGGCATGAAGCGACCGACGCTCTACTGGTACTTCCGCGACGTCGGCCACGTGTTCGAGACGGTGCTCGAGCACATGCTCGAGCGACAGCGGGTCTTCCTCGCCGAGCGCCTCACTGGCATCGCCCATCCGATCGATTTGCTGCGAACCTACGCCGAATCGATCTGGGCCTTCTTCGAGCAGGAAGGACCGAACCTGCTGGCGCTCGTCAGCTTCTGGGGCCAGTCCGAGGCGGGTGAGCCGACGCGCGTCCTGGCCGTGACCAACCGCCACTTCCTACCGCTGGTCGCGTTCGCGGTCGCGCAGCTCGAGGAGGGGATCAAGCGCGGCACGGTCGCACCGTGCGACCCGCGCACGGTGGTCGACCTGGTGGCGACCGTGATCGATGGCAGCCTCGTGCATCGGGTTACCCGCGGCATCGCGTTCGGGCCGGTGGGCGACCTCTTGTGGACCGCGGTCCTGGCACCGCTCAAGCGAACGAATGAGGCAACGACATGAGCGAGCGCAGCGCATACCCGTTGACGGTCCTTGGCCTCGTCGGTGACGAGGCCGAGATGGGACGGCAGCACGGCCAGCTCAGCCGCGAGGTCGGCGGCTGGGAGGCCACGGCCGACTTCTACGGAAGCCTGCCTGGGCGCATCCTCGGCGCGGGTCGCCGCGATCGCAGCCGTACACTCATGGTGAAGGCACTGCAGCCGCTCTTGCGAGCTGGCCTGGCCCGCCTCGACCGCGCGCGACCGGCCCACCTCAAGGCGCGCACGGAGGCCTTCATGGCAGCACTCGGGCGGCCCGCGATCGAGCGCAACAACGTCTTCGTGCTCGACGTCGCGCAGAACGCGGTCGGGATCCTCGGGCGCCTCGGGCTCGTGCACGAGGTTCAGCGACTCGCCGCGCCCGGTGCCTGTTCGAGCTTTGCGATCTGGGGCGAAGCGAGCGAAGACGGGCGCCTCCTGCACGCCCGCAACTTCGACCTGCCGGGCATCGGCGTCTGGGAGCGGGCACCGACCGTCGTCTTCTGCACGCCCAAGCGCGCTGGCCTACGCTACGGCTTCATCGCCACGCGCGGGGCCGACGTGCCCGGTGTGACCGCCTTCAACGAGGCGGGCATCGTGATCTCGGCGCACACGCGTTTCCATCGCGAGGTGACCTTCGACGGGCTCGGTGTGGTCGACCTCGGTCACCTCATCGCGATGCGCGCGACGAGCCTCGCGGATGCAGTCGCGATCGCCTCCGAGCAGCGCATTGCGTCGAGCTGGGGCATGGTCATCAGCTCCGCGCGCGAGCGCCGCGCGATCTGCATCGAGACGCACGCCGGTCGCATCGCCGTGCATCGCCCGCGGGCCGACGCGAGCCACCTGGCGGTGACCAACCGCAATCGGGTGCCCGTGATGCAACCTGGCCAGATCGCACCTTCGCCGGCCTGGGTGCGCTACTCCAACGGTCGCGAGGCCGCCATGGAGCGGCGCCTCACAGGTGCAAAAGGCCTCGGCGTGAGCGACGCGATGACGCTCTTGTCGAGCCACGAGGCTGGCGACGTGCCGGGCTGGGAGCGCATGACTGGCGATTGCCTGGCGCAGAGCATCTCCGTGCAGAGCGTGGTCGTCGACGCCGAACAAGAGGCGGTCTGGGTAGCGGTCGGTGAGGCGCCAACAAGCAAGGGCCCGTGGCTCCTTGTGCCGTGGCGGTGGGATCGAAGCGCGCCCGAAGTGCGTGTTGAGGCCGCGCCGATCGTGCCCACTTCGGGCGCGGCGACCGCTGCCCGCGACGAAGCCTATCGCGCCTATGTCGACGCTGCGCGGTTGGAGGGCCACGGTGCCGATGAGGCGCTGGTCGCAGCCACGCTCGCACGCGCGATCGCGCTCCAGCCCGATGACCCTTCGTATCGGCATCTCGCGGGTGGGCTCGCGCTACGCTCGGGTCGGCCGGACGAGGCGCTCTTGCACCTCGAGGCGGCGTTGACGGGCGAGCGTTCAACCTTCCGCTCAGCCGAGCTGCATCGCTGGGCATCTCTGGCCGCGAGGTGGAGCGGTCGCCCGGACAACGCCCGGGCACACCGCGCGGCCCTCCTTGCGATCGACGACGCCGCTGCCGTCGAAGCGAAGGCCGCAGTGGACAAGCCGCTTCCGCGAAGACGACACCGCGAGATCGGGGTCGACTTTCAACTCTTGACGCTGAGCACCTAGCGCAGGCACCGAAGGCGATACGCGACAGCTTGCGCCGGCGTTGCCTCGATGAGAACCTCTCATTGCGCCGCAGGCCCGTGACGGTAGGCCTGAGTGCTTCGCAGGAGATTTCTCAACCGCGATGGCCGGAGGTTAGTAGAAACGAACCGCGAAGGTCAATCGGTTGCGTTGACTGTTTTTACAACCGCGATACACGCGGGCTACAGCAATCAAACAGAGAATCTGTAACTCGATCGCAGTTTGACCCGGTGGTCAGCGATCGGCGCTTGTGTTCCCAGGCATCCAACAACGAGGATACGAGCGGCAATTTGGGGCGCATCGATGGCACGACGGTTCACAAGTGATTATCGCGAAGAAGCGACCTTACGCGACGGCAGTCGCGTGCTGTTCCGATTGGTTCGACCAGGCGACAAGCAGCTCATTAGCGACGGGCTGGCGCGCATGTCGCCCGAGTCGCGCTTGCGCCGCTTCTTCTCGCATCGCGCGCGGCTCTCGGCGGCCGAACTCGCGTATCTGACCGAGCTCGACCAGGAGCGGCACTTCGCGCTCGCGGCCGGGCGGCCCGCCGGTGGTGCAACGGACGCGTCTGATGGTGAGGTGGGGCTCGGCGTCGCGCGCTTCATCGTCCTGGACACCGATCGTGAGGCCGGCCCGATCACGGCTGAAGCGGCGATCGCGGTGGTCGACGAGGCGCAGGGGCAGGGGCTCGGTCGCATGTTGTTCGAGCGACTCGTGATCGCCGCGAGCGAGCGTGGGGTCGGCGTCTTCCGCTTCGATGTTCTGGCCCAGAACGACACCATGCTGGGCCTCATACAGAGCATGTTCCCAGCCGCATCGAGCGAGATCGACGACGGCATCATGACGATCGACTGCCCGCTGCCCGACTTCTCGAGCCATGTGCCGGGCGATCGCCCAGATGGCATGCTCTATCGCATGCTGAAGCTCGCGGCCGCCGGCGCCGTGCGCGTCTTGCGCGGCGCACGCGAGAGCGAGTCGATGAGCGCGGTCCTGAAAGCCGGCGTCGGGTTCAGCAACGATGTCAGCGATCTCGGCGAGCTGATCGGCCTCACCGACGAGGACGGCCCAGCACCTTAACGGTCGATCCAGCAAGGCTTACGCGGGTGGGATGCACGCTTCGATGTCGGCCAGCGCGTGGTCGATGTGCTCGGCGTGGGTTCGGAACGAGAGCACGCACGCGCGCAGCGTGACCACGGGCCCGACCGCGGTCGGCAACAGCGTGCTCGACAGGTGCACCCGCCGACGCTCATTGATCGCAGCCAGCAGTGCGAGGTTCCTGGCATTCCATTGCGCCAGCGGATCACCGTTGCGCGGCAATCTAAACGTGACGATCGACAGCTCCGGCTCGAGCGGGACCTCGACCGCCAGGGCGCGCAGGCCCTCCCGCAACGTGCGCGCGAGCGCGAGCTTCTCTTCGAGCGCCGCGCGAAACGCCGCCGCGCCATGCAGCCACAGCGGCAACCACAGAAGGATCCCACGATCGTTGCGCGAGAGCTCGGGTCCATACTCGGCCGAGCTGCGGGTGCTCGATTCGCTCGCGAGGTCCTGCAGGTAGCTCGCGGTCTCGGCGTGTGCCGCATGCAGTGCGGACCCGTCGCGCACCAAAAAACAGCCGGTGCCGTAGGGCAGGAACAAGCCCTTGTGCGGATCGAGCGTGATCGAGTCGGCGCGCTCGATCCCGGCGAGCTTCGTTCGCCCTTCAGAAACCAGCGCGAAGGCACCGCCGTAGGCCGCATCGACGTGGCACCAGAGGTTGTTGTCGCGGCACACGTCGGCGATCGGGCCGAGCGGATCGATGGCTCCAACGTTGGTCGTGCCGCCATTGGCGACGACCAGGAACGGGCGTCGGCCGCCCGCACGGTCCGCTTCGATTGTTGTCGCGAGCGCGCCGACATCGATCCGCAGCGCCGCATCGACCGCGATCTCGCGCACGTTCTTCGGCGGGATCCCGGCCAGCCGCGCGGCCTTCATGACCGAGCGGTGGGCCTCGCTCGAGGTGTAGACGATCGCCTTGGAGTAGTCGCCGTCCTCGCCGAGCCGGTTCACGCGCGCGGTGACGACGGCGGTGAAGTTCGCGAGCGATCCGCCGCTTGGCAGGTAGCCAGCGGCGCTCGCGGGCAGCCCGAGCTCGCGAGCCAGGAACGCGATGACGCAGTGCTCGAGCATGGCCAACGCGGGCGAGGCGTTCGCGAGGCCGGTGAAGCGGTTCATCGCGAGCGAGATGAGGCTCGCGATGCTGGTCGCGAAGAGCCCGCCGCCTGGCACATAGGCGAGGTAGCCGGGCACCGCGGGCTGGAGGCCGAGCGTACGCGCCTCGGCGAGCCAGTCGAGGGCGCCATCTATAGTGCGGGCCTGTTCGTGGATCGCCGGCTCGAGCCGGGCGAGCGCGAGGTGGGTCGCGTCACGTGACGGGCCCATGGCGGGGGCATGCGCGAGGCCATCGAGCAGCTCATGGACGAAGGTGTTGGCGGCCGTCAGCCAGCGTTCGCGCTCGGCTCGGTCGGGCTCGAGCGGGGTAGGGCGGTCGCGGTCGGGGTCGCTGGTCATCGCGTTCGCCTTACCGCGGCCCAGAGCCCGCGCCAATCCTGGGCCTGCCGTTCCAAAACTTTCTGAAAGATCGCGGTTCGTGCGACCGAACTTCGCGTCGTCAGCTGACCGTCGAATGGAACTTCGCCTCTGGTTCTGTTTCGCGTAGGGTCCGCCCTCGCCAAGGCATGGACATCACGTCGATGCGGCTGAGCGGAGCCCATGTGAGCCCGAGAACATCAAACAAATCGCAATCTTCCAAGGCGGCCGCGACCGCGCGCTACCTCGCGATGGCGTTCGGAATCGTCGTCGTACTGGGCAAGGGGACGCGGGGTGCGGAGCCGCAGCCGATGCCGACTTCGACCGAGGTGACGCCCTCGTCGGAGGTGCCGGACCCGAGTGCGCCAGGCAATGTCAGCATCCCCGATGTCAACACGACCGACTCGGCGAGCCAGCCCTCCCAGAAGAAGGCGAAGTCGGCCTGGCGCGGCTCGGAGATCGCGTTCCGCAACTCGGTCACCGCCATCTCGCTCGATCGCTCGGCGGACCTTACCTACAACCCGTTCTGGGGCATGGCGCTCGAGCTGTCGCCGCGGTTCTGGTTCGACAACGTGTGGAGCGTCGGCGCCTCGATCGAAATCCAGCGTGAGATAACGCAGGCCGACGACACGACGCTGCGCGACGAGACGCTCATCAGCGACCTCGGTGTGCGCGTCGGTGCCTCGAACTTCGCGAAGATCCCGGGTGTCGACATCGACCTCTCGGCGAGCCTCGGCCTGACTTTCCCGACGAGCCTCGCCTCGCAAGGCGACACGCTGATGTTCGCGTTGTCGCCGTCGTTGCGCCTCGGCCGCACCTTCAGCTCGGTGCTCGACGGCCTCACGATCGGCTACAGCGCCCGCTTCACCAAGAACTTCCACCAGTACACGACGGGCGAGCTCGAGTCGCCGTCGGTGCCTGGCTGCTTTGTCGGCCAGACGGGCAGCTGCGATCGCTTCCTCAACACCGGCTATCGCAACGTCAGCTTCCGCTTCTCGAACGGCTTCGATCTGAGCCTCGATTTCACGTCGTGGCTCTCTCTCTCGGCCGACTTCGCGATCATCGTGTCGTGGGTCCACGACAACATCGACGATGAGCGCGTGAGCCACACCGAGCTCGAGCCGACCAACACCCGCTACGCACTGGCCGCTGATCTGGGCCTTTCTGCCCGTTGGTGGAAGCCGCTTGAAGTTCGAATCGGGGCGTCAACAGTAAATCCTCAGCTTCGATCGGACGGCGACCGATTTGCCCCTTTCTTTAATCGTTTCACCACATTGTATCTCGACCTACGCCTCGATGTCGCGGCGTTGGTGCAGAACCTGACCGAGGAGAACTGACCTTGTTCCGTCATCTCAAGTCCCCCACATTTCTCCCGGTCGCAGCGATCCTGTCCGGGCTCGCGTTCGGCGCATGCGCTGAAGAGCGCCCGCCGATCGACCGGGTGCAGCCCGACTCGCTCGAGAAGACCTTCTTCGTCGGCGAAAAACTCCAGGACACCAGCGACGACCCCGAGTTCTACGAGCAGGCGACCCTCATTGACGTCGGCTTTGGCGCGACGCAGGACGGCCTGTTCACGAACACCTACGCGCAGCCGTTGAACCGCATCAAGTTTCAGATCACCGAGAACTACCTGATCTCGCGCATCACCTATGAGCGCGTGGCAGACTCGGACGGAAAGGGTGCGGGTGCCGCGACGAGCGACGGTGTCATCACCGCGATGTATCGCATCCAGAGCCACTTTGACATCGTCAACGAGTACAACTCGACGACGGGCGAGAAGCTCAACATCGTCGGCGAGAACAGCTCGGATCGCCCGTGGTACGAGCGCCAGTACATGCGCGTCGACTGGTCGTCGAACCTCGCGACCAACACCTACGACTTCGACACCCTCGCGATGATGAGCGTGTACGGCGGCGTGAAGTACGAGCCGATGGCCTACTTCATCAACGACCCCACCGACGAGGACGCCCCGCGCCTCGAGTTCGACAAGGGCTACTTCGACATCACGACGAAGGCCTTCGCGCAGCCGCAGCAGATCGACCTGTCGATGTTCGACTGGGGCATCGACTCGTTCCCGGCGTGCTTTCTCGACAACGACTTCCTCGGTGGCAGCGCCCCCTCGGGCAACTGCAACCCGGCTGAGCTGACCATCCGTCACTCGTTCAAGAAGGTCGTCGACACCGACTACGAGCCCCAGCACTGGGACGGCGACAAGTTCCAGGCGTTCGGCCCGTTCACGGTCGACCGCTACGGCTACTCGCGCAACTACAGCATGTCGGACACCAAGTGGCACCGCTTCATCGCGCGCTACAACATCTGGGAGCGTAGCCATTTCTACGCCGACCCGGAGAATATGACCGGCGCAATCGAGTGCTTCACGCCCAACACCACGCCCTACGGCGCGTCGCCTCACCGCGACCTGGTCGGCGCGAAGGACAACGAGGGCAAGGACATCGGCGACGGCACTGAGGACGAGTGCGTCGCGGCCGGCGCCGGCTCGCGCTGCGACGAGTTCAAGCAGAAGTGCACGCTGCCGTACATGCAGCGCAAGGCCAAGCCGATCGCCTGGTACTACTCGGACGGCAACGACCGCAGGTTCGACCAGCCCACCTACGAGGCGACCCACGACTGGGACGTCGCGATGCGTTCGGCCGTGATGTCGGCCAAGTACGCCGAGTGCAAGCGCGTCGGCCAGGCCGACTGCAGCGCCTTCCCGGTCTATAACGGTCAGCAGGACGACAACGACAACGCCATCAACCTCGCCCGCGAAGTCGACGACTGCCGCCATGGCGTCGCCTACAGCGACAAGAATCGCGACCCTGCGCAGTGCGCGGCACTGGCCGACTCGATCGGCTCGCAGCGTGGCTACAGCGAGGGCGTCAAGGCGCTTGCGAAGATGGATGAGATGGTCGTGTTCTGCCACAGCCCGGTCGAGGCGAATGACCCGGCCCTCTGCGGCAAGAGCCTGCCCGTCGGCATGACCGGTGCCGACTGCGAGACCCCGGCCAACGAGGACGTCGCGGCGGCCTGCAGGGAAGCCGTGCACGCGCGTCTAGGCGACATCCGCTATCACCAGCTCACCGTCATCACGACCCCGCAGAACGAGTCGCCCTGGGGCATCATGGTCGACGCCGAGGACCCGCTCACGGGTGAGAAGGTCGCCGCCAGCATCAACGTGTGGTCGACCCCGACCGACCGTTGGAGCCAGGGCATTATCGACATCGCGCGCTACATCGGTGGCGAACTCAAGGACTCGGAGGTAACCGACGGCCAGAACGTGAAGGATTGGGCCGCGGCAAGCGAGGCCGCCTCGGGCGGTGGCTCGATGCCGAAGTTCACCAAGGCCGAGTTCAAGGCCAAGATGAACGACATCGTTGGTCGCAAGTCGGGTGAGGCCGATGCCCCGGCGCTGGCCGTGGGCTCGCGTCCGTACCAGGTCGCGAAGAACGTGCAGCAGCAGATGAAGGGCATCGCCGCGAAGGTCGGCGCTGGCTCGTCGAATAGCCCGACGTACGCGGCGCGTCGTCAGGTTGCGGCCGGCACCGAGATGGAAGCGGCGCTCATGACGCCGATGATGCAGCAGTATGGCGGCGTCTCGGGCATGCCGATGTCGGACAAGATCCTCGACTTCGCGAGCCCGCTGCGCGGTGGCAACCCCGCCATGCAGCGCGACTTCCACGCGATGAAAGAGAGCGCGCTCGGCGCTCGCGGCGCCTGCATCATGCATGAGGCCCCGGCACCCTTCGCGATCACCGACCTCGCGAACCTGCTCCAGAAGAAGTTCGGCAACTTCGACCCCACGCAGAGCAAGCAGGAGCAGCATGACCGCGCCGAGAAGATGCGTAGCTACATCGCGGCCAAGGCCCACACGGGCGTCATGGCGCACGAGATGGGCCATTCGATCGGTCTGCGCCACAACTTCGTCAGCTCGGCCGACGCCTGGGGCTACCGCCCGCAATACTGGCAGCTGCGCACGAAGAACGGCACCGTCTCGAACGTGTGCGACGATCTCTCGTCGGACGGCGAAGGCTGCGTCGGTCCCCGCTACTTCGACCCGGTGACCCCGAACGAGAAGACCAACTTCATCTGGGCCTACATGCAGTCGACGGTCATGGACTACCCGGGTGAAGGCACCCAGGAGCTCCATGGGCCGGCGGTCTACGACTTCGCGGCGGCGCGCTTCTTCTACGGCGACGTCGTCTCGGTGGCGGCCGACTCGACCTACAACGCCGGCACTGACCGCAGCGACGGCCTCCTTTCGAAGATGGACAACTTCGGTGGCATCCTCGGTATCTCGCCGCAGATCGGCGACACCGAGATCCACTACTCGGAGCTCCAGAACGCCTACCAGCTCATCAACAACTGCCGCACGGTCGACGCGAGCATGTACCGCCCGGCGGCCTGGGACGACAACGTCTACGGCGCTTGGGACGCGAGCATGGACGGCATGATCGTGTCGGTCGATGGCCAGACGACGATGTGCGACACGCAGAAGGTCGACTACACCACCTGGTCGCAGCTCAAGTCGCCGACGGGCACCGCCAACTACCTGGGCGGCCCCGCCATCGAGAAGGGCACCAACCGCACCCGCATGCCGTACGGCTTCGGCACCGATGACTGGGCCGACCTCGGCAACCTGTCGGTCTACCGCAACGACAACGGCGCGGACGCGTACGAACTCTTCGACTTCCTCATCACCCAGCAGGAAGTCGGTCACATCTTCGACAACTACCGCCGTGGTCGCCAGGACTTCAGCGTCAAGGCAGCAGCCAACCGCGGCCTCGGTCGCTACAGCGAGAAGCTGCGCGATGCGGCCAAGGGTCTCGGTCTCCTGAAGAACATCTACCGCATGGTCTCGCAGGAAGAAGGCTACAACTTCGACGACTTCTGGCCGGCGATCGGACCCCTGTTCTTCCCGCAGAGCCTCCTCACGGCGGGCATGGCGTTCGACCACTTCGCGCGTCTCTTGGCCCGTCCCCAGGACGGCACCCACTACCGCAAGACGGGTGACCCGGTGCTCCGCTCGACCGACGACACCTATGGCACGCCGAGCGCCACGCGTATCCGCGTGCCCAACGGCGCGACCGGCCAGTACGGGCAGGTGTCCTTCGGCGGACGTCCGCTGCAGAACAACCTGGCCGAGGACCAGGGCGAGTACAACAGCGACTACACGATCAACGCCGGATCGTATTACGACAAGACGTGGACCGCGATGCTGATGACCGAGTCGGTCGACAACTTCATCAGCTCGAGCCGCAGCGACTTCTACGATGCGCGCTACCGTTCGGTGTCGATCGCGGACCTGTTCCCCGACGGCTACCGCCGCTGGCTGAGCAACAACCTCACCGGCGACGACGAGATCAAGGGCGTGCGCGTCGCGGCCAACCAGAGTGGCAACCCCGAGGTCGACGCCGACCGCTACCCGACCACGCCGATGGGCTGGACGTCGTGGTGGGAGCTCGATGGTCCCGAGGTGTGCTTCCCGAATGACTCGTCGACCGTGTGCTCGCGCTATGGCGACATCGACTCGTCGCCGTACAACGCGAAGGCCCCGGCCAACACCGCCATCATCGACCCGCAGATCGGCTGGGAGCAGCAGAAGTTCCTGATCGCGTGGACCCTCATCTACCTGCCGGAAAACCAGCAGCAGTGGTGGGTTGACCAGCTCCTCATTTGGGAGACGGGTTCGGACAGCGACCCCGGCTACGACCAGCGCATCGAGTTCCACAACCCGATGGGCAAGTCGTACATCGCTCGCACGTTCGGGACCGAGGTCATCTTCGGCAAGACCGTGCAGAAGGGCATCGCGGCCCGCGTGCTCGAGTACGCCAACGAGCTCGTCTCGAAGGCCTACCAGGGCAAGTGGGTCACCAGCCCCGACGGCGTCACGCGTTGGTGGGAGACTGACAAGAACGCACGCACCGGCCAGCCGATCGTAATGTTCGACCCCGATGTCGCGGCCCTCGACTCGGAAGGCAACTTCCTCGATGGCAAGCCCGGTTGCAACGAAGACGACTCGTCGGAGTGCACCTGCAACGCGAATTCGGCCTGCATGAAGCTCTCGGAGTACGTCGAGGTCCCCTACTTCCTCCACAAGTCGGTGGCGACGATGGGCCTCCTCTACCCGGGTCAGAAGGGCATCTACTGAGCCCGACGTTCGGGTCGCAATGACCCGAGATGAATGAGCGAAGGGGCAGTGGGCGAGAGTCCATCGCCCCTTCTTGTTTTCGGCTCCTTGCCTTCGCGTCCACATTGGTGGACAAGCGGGCCGTGGCACGTTCCCGCACCATGGAGATGGAGCTCGACGTCGACACTCGGCAGCTGCCCGACTACGGTCGCATGCTGGCGAGCCAGACCGTGCCGACGCTGACTCTGATGCATCACCCAAAGCTCCGGCGCGTGGGTGAGCGGGTGGCGCTGCCGGCGCTGTGGCAACCCGACGGCGAGGTCGAGGTGTCGCGCCTGACACCGGAGTTCGCGTCGCCCAACAGTCGCAACGGCCTACCGTTGGCGACCCACTTCCTGAGCCGCAAGCCGGTCGTCATCCGCGCCCGTGGCGCCAACAGCAAGACGGCAGCCGCGGCCGGCCTCTCGATCGACGCGACCGCGGTCGGCGAGGGCATCGTCAAGCTCGACGGGGTGCCGGTCGTCGGCGTGAGCGAGCTACCGCTCGAGCGTCTCGAAGAGGGCGTGGTCGTCGAGCTCGGCAGTCAGATCGTGCTGTTGCTGCACCTGACCAGTGTGCAGGACGAGCCGGTGAGCACACCGCGGCTAGGCCTCTTCGGCGAGAGCGACGCGATCCGCGAGGTGCGCGAGTCGATCCTGCGCGCCGGGCGTCAGTCGGGCCCGGTGCTCGTACGAGGTGAGACCGGCACCGGCAAGGAGCTGGTCGCGAGCGCCGTGCATCATGCCAGCGCACGCCGCGAACAGCCTTACGTGGCCGTCAACATGGCGGCTATCCCGCCGACCCTGGCCGCGTCGGAGCTGTTCGGCCACGCTAAGGGCGCCTTCTCGGGCGCGCACCAGGCCAGCGCGGGCATGTTCGGCCGAGCGCACGGCGGCACCTTGTTCATGGACGAGATCGGCGACACGCCGCTCGACGTGCAGGCTGCCCTCCTCCGCGTCATGGAGACCGGCGAGGTCCAGCAGGTCGGCGCCGACCGCGTGCGCCAGGTCGACGTGCGCGTCGTCGCCGCGACCGATGCGGACCTCGAGGCCTTCATTGGCTCGGGCCGCTTCCGTGCGCCGCTGCGCTACCGGCTCGCCAACCAGGAGATCCTGTTGCCCGCGTTGCGCACGCGGCGTGACGACATCGGTCGGCTGCTCGTGCACTTCGTCGGCATCGAGCTCACCGCGGCAGGACGCGCCGAAGAGTTCGACGACCAGACCCCCGAGGGTACGAGCTGGATCCCCGCCACGCTCGGCGCGCGCCTCGCGCGCTACGCATGGCCCGGCAACGTGCGGCAGCTGCGCAACGTCGCGCGCTGGCTCGTTGGCCTCGACCACCGCGGTCGTCAGGTCGACGCGGCCGATCCAGCACTCGCGGCGCTGCTCATCGGAGAGGCACCGGCGGCGACCGCGCTCGCGGCTGGAGCCGGTACGAACGCAGCTCCTTCCGAGGTGCGTCTGTCCGACTCGACGCCCGCCGCGACAGCGCGGGTCGAGCGCGTCGAACGCAGGAAGAGCGCGCTCGCGCTGATCGGCCCCGAAGAGCTCGAGCGCCTCATGGAGGCCCACGAGTTCAAGCTCGGCGCGGTCGCCGATGCGCTCAGCGTCTCGCGCCCCGCATTGAACGACATGGTCGATGCCCACCCGCGCTTGCGCCGCGCCCAGAGCTTGTCACTCGAGGATCTCGTGGCCGCGCGCGCCCACTGCGGCGACATCCACAGCATGTGGCGCTACCTGCGCGTGTCGGAGAAGTCGCTCAAGCTGCGTATGTCGGCGCTCGGTCTCCTCAGCTAAATTTAGACCAGCTGGACCCGCCACCTGCGACGGAAAAGGAAAGGCCGGGCATGTCGCCCGGCCTTCGAACGCGATGGGCATTCACCCATCCCGTCGTCGAGTCATCGCTCAGTAGGCAGAGCAGTAGCCGTCGTAGGTGCAGTAGCTTCCGACCGGGCAGTCGCGGTCCACGTAGCAGTCAGCCGCGTAGCAGACACCGTCGTTGACCCCGCAGAAGCTACCCGAGGGGCAGTCGCGGTCCGAGTAGCAGCCGTCGAACACCTCGCAGAGACCATCGACCGAGCAGTACTCGCCCGGCGTGCAGTCCGAGTCGCCACGGCAGATGTCACCGACCCAGCACACACCGTCGACCGCGCAGTAGGTGCCTGGCGGACACTGGGCCTGGCTCTGGCAGCCGGGCAGGGCATAGCAGTAGCCGTCACGTTCGCAGTACTCGCCGTTGCCGCAGTCGTAGTCCGAGCTGCAGCCCGGCTCGTGGTAGCAGACGCCGTCACCTGCACAGTAGTAGCCGTTGGCGCATTCCGCGTTCGAACGGCAGCCGGGCACTTCGTAGCAGTAGCCGTCGACTGCGCAGTACTCGTTGCGGCCGCACTGCGAATCCACCGCGCACTCGGTGTCGAGGTAGCAGACGCCGTCGCCGCCGCAGAAATAACCGCCGGCGCAATCCCAGTCGTCGTAGCAGCCGGGCGCTGGGTAGTAGGGGTCGTAGCACACACCGTCGGCGCCGCAGTAGCTGCCGCCCGGGCAGTCCCAGTCATCGAAGCAGGTGTAGACGCCGCCTTCGATGTAGCAGGCCGAGAGTCCCAGAGCCCCTACGATCCCCAACGCTCCCAAGATTTGCGCCTGCACTTTCATGGTCTTCCTCGCCTCGTTCGTTTCCCTGCGTCCGCCGCCGGGCACCGCGACCATCTGGTCGCCGTGATGTCGCCGCGGACGGGACGCCACGGGGGATCTTCAAAAGAATTCCCACCACCCTCGCCCCGAGCGCCTTTCATGCGCACCCGGGGCGCCATCGTCAACCTCGACAGCAGCCCTGTAAAGGCCGTCCTTGCCGGCCTTCACCGCTGGCCAATCAGGCCAGGGTGCACTAGGTTATCGCGCCATGAGGTCACGCGCGCCAGGAGTTCGCACGAGATTGAATGAGACGCGGTCGCGCCTCATGCAGCTCTACCGCGCCAAGCGCTTCGCGCTGGTCGCCAACCCGCTCCTGGTGTTGTGCCTGGTCGCGTGCGCACCGCGCGGCCCCGAGGCTCTCCCGGAGTCGGCGCGCTCGGTCATCGATGCGGTCGAGTCGGCCTTGGCGCGTCGCGACTTCGCGACAGCGCACGGCTATGTCGACTTCCGCTACCGCCTCGCAGAGAGCCTCGGCGACCTCTGGCGTGGCGGGCCCGCCGAGGCACAGGACGACCTGGTACACCGACTCGAAGAGATGTTCGACGAGACCAGCGAGGCACAGCGCGCGCGCTACGCGGGGCTGCCGATGCTTCGCGAGGTCGAGCGCCGCGAAGGGCGACAGCTCTGGGTCGAGAGTCGGTCCGCGCGCGACGACGGGGCCGTTACCGAAACGAAGCAGGCGCGGGGCAAGGGCTTCGCGTGGCACTATCGACTGATACCGAGGGGGACCTCATGGGCAATCACTCAGCGGGAGTACCTGGTCGACGGGATGCCGAGCGATTCGACACGGTTCTGGCCCATGGCGCGCAACCAGATAGCGGAGAAGTTCGGTCGTCAGCCGACGCTCAGCGAGTTGGCGGCGAACCTGGAGATGGTGAAGGGCACGATGCGCATTCGGCGCCTCACGGTCCCGTCACTGGATGGTCCGGCCCAAAAGGCGCGAACGACGCCCTGAGGGCCGCGGCGGAGGATGACTCTCCGCTCGCGTTGTTGGTGAAGGACGAGCGCACGAATCGGCTGCTCGCGAGCTTGTCGGGCCACCTCGATGCGCTGCGTGAGTCGGCGCGCTCCGGTAGCGCCTCACCCGTCTTGCAGATCGCCCGCGCCGAGATCGACAACTGTCGCAACACCTGGGAGAGCGGTGTTCTCAACGGCGAGCATCACCTCTACGACTTCGCGACGCTCATCGCCCATGCGCTCACGGGCACCAAGCACATCCAGCTCGTGGCGCGTGTCGTGATGGGACGCAAAGAGGAAGAGGAAGGGCCCGGCTCCCAGCGCATCGTCATCGAGGAGACGATAACGCGCGAGAACCTGAAGCGCGTCACGGACTACAGCCTCGCCCAGCGGATAGCCCGCCGCTATCGCTATCGCGCAAGCCACGACCAGCCGTTCGGCGTGCTCTATCCGCGCGCCAGCTTCCTCGAGCTGTGGCCGCTGTCGACCGCCGAAGATGCGCCCGCGACGCGGGTGCTGACGCGCGTGAAGACCAACGACCAGATCTGGAACAAGGTCTGCGACGCCCTCTTCGCGGTCGATACGTTGGTGCAGCGCAACAAGATCCTGAACCCGGGATCGAAGTACATCAAGGACGTCTTCGGCGTGAAAGTGCTGACGCCGCGCCGCCCCGACAGCTATCGCGTGGATGAGATCCTGGGCGCCATCCAGTGGACCCCGCGACAACTGCAAGAGCTCGGATTGACTCCCGAAGTCGACCTCCTCAAGCTCGAGCTGGTCGAGCGCAAGGACTACCTCGGGGTGCCGCAGGACCAGAAGAAGCGCACTGGCTGGGAGGCGATCAAGAACGTCTATCGCTGGGGCACGCAGCTCTTCGAGGTGCAGATCCAGACCGAGGCGAACTACTTCCTCGAGGCCCTGCACCTTACCGACACCTCGCATCGCACGTTCGAGATGCATCGCCGCCAGATTCGCCGCGAGCTCGAGAAGGTGGTGCCGCACTATGGCGACTACCGGCGGCTCCTGAAGCTGCTGTTCCGGCGCGAGGACGACGAGGAATTGCAAGCGCTCGAAGAGAGCCTGCCGTGGCTCACAATCGTCTGACTCGGGCGCCGCTGCGCACCCACTCGCAGCTATCCAGCTCGCTTCTTCAGGTGCACCAGCAGCGCGCTTATCGAGGCCGCGGTGACGCCCGGCAGGCGGCTCGCCTGACCCAATGAGTGGGGGCGAGCACGGGACAACTTCTGGCGTGCTTCGGTGGTGAGCCCGTGCACGTCGTCGAACGCGAGGTTGTCCGGCAGGCGCACCGACTCGAGCCGCTTGAAGCGCTCGACCTGGCGGTCCTGACGCTGCAGATAGCCGTCGTACTCGAGGCGCACTTCGACCTTCTCGAAGGCCTGCCAGTCGTCACGCAAGAGGCCTTCCAGCCAACCGGAGTCGGCCGCAATCGGCACCAGGTTCGCCAACGAGAGCTCGGGGCGGCGGACCAGATCGGCCAGCGTGGTCGGCTGTTGGATCGGCTGGATGCCGTGCTCGACGAGGCGGCGGTTGGTCGCCATGTCGGGCAGCAGGCGGTCGGCGTTCAAGCGTGCGAGGGCGTCCTCGACCCGCTGCATGCGCCTGCCGAAAGCCTCAAAGGTTGCGTCGTCGACCAGGCCCAGCGCGTGGCCACGCGGCATGAGCCGCTCGTCGGCGTTGTCCTCGCGCAGGTGCAAGCGGTACTCGGCGCGCGAAGTGAACATGCGGTACGGCTCGTCGACGCCGCGCGTGACGAGGTCGTCGACCAGCACCCCAAGGTAGGCCTCGCTGCGGTCGACCACGAACGGCTCGGCGCCCTCGGTCCTCGGCGTGCCCGCTGCGATGGCCGCGTTGATGCCGGCCAGGATCCCCTGCGCGGCCGCCTCTTCGTAGCCGGTCGTGCCGTTGATTTGGCCCGCGAAGAACAACCCCGCGACGCGATGGGTCTCGAGCGTCGGTGCCAGCTCGCGTGGGTCGACGAAGTCGTACTCGACCGCGTAGCCGGGGCGCGTGATCTCGGCCTGCTCGAGGCCGGGGATGGAGCGCACGAGCTCAATCTGCACCTCGATCGGCAGGCTCGTCGAGATGCCGTTCGGGTAGACCTCGCTGGTCGAAAGCCCCTCGGGCTCGAGGAATATCTGGTGAGCTTCCTTGTCCGCGAAGCGCACGATCTTGTCTTCGATCGACGGGCAGTAGCGGGGTCCTACGCCCTTGATGCCGTCGTCGGCGCCCGAGTACATCGGCGAGCGATGCAGGTTCTCGCGGATGATGCGATGCGTCTCGGCGGTGGTCCAGGTGAGGTGGCAGACCGTCTGCGGCATCGCGATGCCGGGCCCGTACGCGCTGAATGGGCGCGGCACGGCGTCGCCGGGTTGGGCCGCCAGGCTCGCCCAGTCGATGGTGCGGCCATCGAGGCGTGGCACGGTGCCGGTCTTCAAGCGCCCGACCGCGAAGCCGAGCCGCACCAGTGTCGCGCCGAGGCCATAGGCCGCGGGATCGCCGGCGCGTCCACCCTTCACCTTGAGCTCGCCGTAGTGGAGGAGTCCGCCCAAGAAGGTGCCGGTCGTGAGGATCACCGTCTTGGCGTGGAACGCGAGCCCGATATTGCTTTGAACACCAACGATCGTCTGACGCCCGCCTTGTGGGCCAGCGAGGATGAGGTCTTCGACGTTGGCCTGCTTGATCGAGACGTTCGCCGTCGTCTCCAGCACGCGCCGGACTTCTTTGGCGTACTCGACCTTGTCGGCTTGCGCGCGGCTGCCGCGCACGGCCGGTCCACGCGACGCGTTCAAGCGGCGGAACTGGATCCCGGTGCGGTCGATGGCGCGCCCCATCAAGCCGCCGAGGGCGTCGATCTCCTTGACGAGGTGACCCTTGCCGAGCCCGCCGATGGCCGGGTTGCAGCTCATCCAACCGATGCGGTCGATGTTCTGGGTCAACACCAGGACGCGTGCGCCGGTGCGTGCCGCGGCGAGCGATGCCTCGATGCCGGCGTGGCCCGCGCCGACGACGATCACGTCATAGGTTTGCGTAGCCACAGCTACTTCTTGCACTCGCCCATGACGGTCTTGCCGCGCGTCTTCGCGTCGGCCGCCTGCGGCGTGCCCTTGAACTGGGTCTCGACGAACTTGAAGACCGCCTTCGCGCGGTCGCAGTTCTGGCGGATGATGAACAGCTCCGCGATGCGGAAGGTCGCGGGCGCGGCCTCGGGGCTCTTCTCGTGGCGCTCGTAGACGCCCTGGTAGGACTTGATAGCGCCCTCGATGTCGCCGGAACGCTCGAGCAGCTTGCCGACCTCGACGAGCGCCAGCGGTGCCCGCGGGTCGTCGGGGAAGCTCGCCTCGTAGAGTTCGTAGATCGCCTTGGCCTCCTGGAACTTGTCGGCCTTGCCGCGCTCGTCCGCGGCTTTCCAGATGCCGTCCTTGTCCTTGGGCAGGTCGGGCGGCAGGTACACGACCGTCCAGCCGAGGCGATCGGCGAGTTCCTTCTTGATGACACCGAGGTCCTTGATGACCTGGTTCAGGCGGAAGTCGAAGCCTTCGACGTTGCCCTTGAACTTCGGGTAGTCCTGCTCGATCCGCTCGAGCCGGATGCCGAGGTCCGCGCCGCTCTTGCGCAGCGTCTCTTCGGCGTCCGTCAACATCTTGTGCAGCCGCTCGAGCTTGCCGACGTCGTCGGTCATCTTCGAGCGGAGCGCCTCACGCTCGGCCTCGAGCGAGTCGACGCGCGCGTCGAGGCGGTCGACCTCGCTGGCGGAAGCACAGCCGGTGAGGCCGACCAGCAGCCCACCGAAGATCGCGCACAGGCCCGTGCGAAGGTGTTGTTGGCTCATCTCGTTCGTCCCTTGGCAGCCGGACACGCTCGAAGGCCCGAGGCTGTAAGCAGGATGGCCATGAATGTCAAGCCAGCCAGTGCTTGCCCAAGGCCGTCGCGATGCGGTACGGCAGGCCGCTGCGCGGTGAGCGAGGAGCCACAAGGCGGCCTCGCGAGGACCGCTCCAGGAGGCCCTGAGTGAGCGCGACAGTGCTGGTCGTCGATGACGAGAAGAACATCCGCATCACGCTGATGCGCTCGCTCGAGCTCGAAGGATACCGTTGCGAGACGGCCGAGGACGCGCGCTCGGCGATGGACGCGTTCGAAGGCCAGGCCTGCGACGTGGCCCTCCTCGATGTGCAGCTGCCCGATGGCAACGGCCTCGACGTGCTCGAGCGCATGAAGCGCACGCGACCCGAGGTCCCGGTCATCGTGATGAGCGGGCATGGCACCATCGAGATGGCGCTCGAAGCGATCAAGAAGGGCGCCCACGACTTCGTCGAGAAGCCGCTTTCGATAGACAAGATCCTCATCGTCATCGGCCACGCGCTCCAGCTCGCTGGTCAGAAGCGTGAGCTGCAGACGCTGCGCGCGAAGGCGACGAGTGAGTCGGAGCTCATCGGGCAGTCGGCCGCGATGCGCGAGCTGCGCGAGTTGATAGCCTTGGCCGCACCGTCGCGCGGCCGCGTGTTGATTACCGGCGAGAGTGGCACCGGCAAGGAGCTCATCGCGCGCGCCATCCACTTCCAGTCGACGCGCGGCACGAAGTCGTTCGTGAAGGTGAACTGCGCCGCCATCCCCGGCGAGCTCATCGAGTCGGAGCTGTTCGGGCACGAGCGCGGCGCGTTCACCGGCGCCCACCAGGCCCGCAAGGGCAAGTTCGAGCTGGCGCACGGCGGCACGCTGTTCCTCGACGAGATCGGCGACATGCGCCTCGAGGTGCAGGCCAAGCTGCTGCGCGCCCTGCAGGAGGGCGAGATCGAGCGGGTCGGTGGTTCGCGCCCGATAAGCGTCGACGTGCGCGTGGTCGCGGCCACCAACAAGGACTTGCTCGCGGCGATTGCGGCCGGCGAGTTCCGCGAGGACCTCTACTACCGACTCAACGTGGTGCCGATTCGCGCCCCGTCGCTGCGCTCGCACAAAGAGGACGTGCCCGAGCTGGTGCGGGCGCTCATCGCGCGCGTCTCGGAGGAAAATGGCGTCAAGCCCAAGCCGGTCGAGGCCGAGGCGATGCAGATCCTGCAGCGCAACGACTGGCCCGGCAACGTGCGTGAGCTGCGCAACGCGTGTGAGCGGCTCGCTATCCTGACGCCCGGCCAGACCATCGGCCTCGAGGCGGTCAAGCGCCTCTTCGGTGTCGAGGGCAAGGCCAAGGAGCAGGCCATCTACCGGCCCGGCGTCGCGATGAAGGACCTCGTCTTCGAGGCCGAGCGCGACATCATCAAGCAGGCGCTCGAGCATCACAGTGGCCACGTCACGCAGACGGCGGCCGCACTCGGCCTCGAGCGCAGCCACCTCTACAAGAAGATGCGGGCCCTCGGGATCCGCGAGTAGCCGTGGCGTCGTGGCGTTGACCATCCGCCGGGTCCGCATGTACCTTCATGCGCGGTTCGCCTTCAGGAGTAGTCGTGAGGATTTGCCCTTTCTGCAGCACAGAGAACGAAGCGTTTTTCCGCTTCTGTCTCGGATGTGGGGCGGACCTCGATGAAGCTGTCGGGGCCGAGGACGATGCGGCCGCGGCACCCGAGCCCGCACCGCTGACGGCTGGCCGTCCGTCCAAGCCGCGTGCCGAAGTGGTCGTCGAGGCCAACGAGAACGGGCCTAAGACCGCCACGGTCGGGTTGCCGCGACCGGGTGCCGACCTCATCGACCCGGACGCCGTCCGTCCCTCCGCCCTATCCGACGAAGCGCCCGGCGCCGCCGAGCCCGGCGTATCGCCTACGGCTGCCGTTGCCGCCAAGCCCGGCGTATCGGCTGCCGTTGCCGCCAAGCCCGGCGTATCGCCTGCGGCCGCCGTTGCCGCCAAGGCCGGCGTATCGCCTGCGGCCGCCGTTGCCGCCAAGGCCGGCGTATCGCCTACGGCTGCCGTTGCGGCCAAGGCCGGCGTATCGCCTGCGGCCGCCGTTGCCGGCAAGCCCGCGCCCGTCGCGGTGCCGCCCGAGTTCGATGTGCTGCCGGATGTGTCAACAGACGCGACGCAACCGGACGTGCGCGCCGTCCCGAAGCCGCGCGTGTCGTCGAAGGACACGGCGGTCGACATGCCGGCGGTGACGCCGGAGATGCTCGCGCAGATGAATGCCGCAGGCGGCAAGGATACGCGCGCCAGCCGTCCGGTGGCCACGCGCGCGGCCGAGCCGTCGCCGCCGACCAGTCGTACTCCCGCTGCGACGCCCGGCTCGCCACCGCCCCGCGTGGCGCGTGATCGCGACAAGACGCTCGAGCCAGGCGGCGCGGTGAAGCCCGGCAGCGCGGCTTCGCAAGCGGTCGCGCAGGCACAAGGCGACGTGCGTCGTCAGTCCGGTCCGACCGAGCAGGTCGGGGCAGGGCCGGCGATCGCCGCGCGCGCAGCCGTCGACCATGATGACGATCACTCGGAGCCGGTCCGCACCAAGCCGACCCCGGTCTCGAGCCCGACCGCCGCTCGCTCGGCGAGCGCGCCGCAAATCGTAGCGCCGGCCGCACAATCCCCGCGTGATGGCCGGACCGCGCCGTCCGTCCCGGCGGAAGGTTCGACGCGCCGCTCGGGCTCGCCCGACGTAGCGCCTCCGACCGCCAAGCGCACGGCAGGGGCCAAGTCCAAGGCGCGGCTCGTCATCATCCTCGAAGACGGGACCGATGGTGCCGTCCTCGACCTCTCGCCCGAGACGACGGTCGTCGGTCGCGAAGGCGTCGACATCAGCTTCCCGCACGACGACTTCCTCGCGAAGCGCCACGCCGAGTTCACGTTCGCCGATGGCGCGCTCTACCTGCGCCCGCTCGAGTCGACCAACGGCGTCTTCCTGCAGGTCCATCAAGAGGTCGAGCTGGAAAACGGCGACGTCTTCCGCATCGGCCAGCAGCTCCTCTGCTTCGAGATGCTGTCGATGGTCGCGGCCTCGTTGAGCGTCGATCCCAAGGGCCAGGCCATCCCGCTCGGCAGCCCCGTACCCGAGGGTGCGTGGGGTCGCCTCGGCCAGCTCATCGCCCCCGACACGCTCGGCTCGGTCTACCTGCTCGGCGGCAACGAGGTCTACCTCGGGCGCGAGCGCGGCGACATCACGTTCCCGGGCGATGGCTTCGTGTCGGGTCTTCACGCGCAGATCTCGATGCGCAACGGGCGCTGCTTCCTGAAGGATCTCGGCAGCTCGAACGGCACCTACCTGCGCCTGTCGAAGGCGACGCCGGTCAAGCGCGGCATGCTGGTCCTGGCTGGGCAGCAGCTCTTCCGCATCGAGAGCTGACGGATCAGCGTCCTGCGCGCTACCTGTCGATTGGCCCGTATCGAAACTTCCCGCGCCAATCGCACGAAACCGCCCAGTAAGCCGTCGCCACGGTCAACGACCGTGATTGATGATCGATTTTGTTGGCTCGGTAGCGTTGGCTGTTTCGGCTGTGCCCCACACCGAGCTTGGCCAACCCCAGTCATCTGCCGGGGCTGAGGTCGGGGTGGGCAGGCCCGCGATGAACGTGGTGATCGCGCGCTCGAAGGTCTCAGGGGCCTCGAGTGGTGCGGTGTGGCTGGTGCCCGGGACGACCAGCAACTCGGCGTGCGGCAGGGTCGTCGCCATGAGACGGCTCGACGCGAGCGGCGTGAAGCCGTCGTCCTGACCCGCGATGATGAGCGTCGGCTGCTGTACGCGCGCCAGGAAAGGCAGCGACGTGCGCTGGGCCGCGTCCGACAGGAGCCCCATGAAGAGGTCCATCGGCATACGCGCGAAGTGATCGAGGTAGGGCTGGAAGTCCTTGGGTCGGATCCGCTCGGACTTGATCTCGGTGAGCGCGGCGATCACGTAGGTCAGCGGGCTCGGCAAGATGGCGCGCATCGCGGCCGAGACGTGGCTGCGCCAGGTCTGCGTGACCGCGTCGAGGAAGGGCAGGAGGCGCGCGCCGAGGTCGGTATTGCGGAACGTGTCGAGCACGCGACCGAACGAGCCGCAGCACAAGACCAGCGCGCGCACCCGCTCCGGATAGCGGAACGCCGCCTCCAGCGCGACCTGCACGCCCATCGAGTGGCCGATGAGGATTGCGTTCGACCAGCCGAGCGCCGCCAACACGAAGTCGACGTCCGACGCGAGGTGCGCCAGCGTGCAGTCGGCCGGCGCCTTGGGCAGCCCCGAGCGGCCATGACCGCGATAGTTCAGGTGCAGCACGTCCGCGTCGCGCGCCAGCACCGGCAACAGGTCACGCCAGATGTAGCCATCACAGCTGATGCCGTCGCACAGGATGACCTTAGCGCGCTCGGCGGACGGCACGGGACCGGGTCCATAGAGCCGATACGCGAGGCGAGTGCCGTCGGGCACGCGGATCTGCCGCAGCTCCGACGATGAGCCGGCAGCCGCACGCGATGCGACCGGAATCAAGGGATGGTCCAGCGCAACCGCATGCGCGTCGGCGCACCCGCGATGACCAGGTCCAGCGTCTCGCCGCCGCGCGCGATAGGGCGGCCGTCGGGCAGGGCCCGCTCGAAGCGCAGCTCGTAGAAGACGTGGTGCTTCTTCAGGAACGGGTAGAGCGTGCGCCAGGTCGGGTTGCGCTTGTTGAGGCGCGTCACCTGGAACGGCTGCGCGATGTCGCCGCGCGAGTTCTCGATGCGGACCTCCCAGATCCCGCGCGCGGGATTGAGGTCATTCCACGCAGGCTCTTGGGTGTAGAACGCGACCATCACGACGATGGTCTTGCGGTCTTCCTCGAGCTCGGCCTCGAGGAGGCCCACCTTCTGCTCCGGCGCGAGCTCGAAAAGGCGAGCGTATTCATCGACGTAGGCGCGCCGAAAGGGCTCCGTCTTGAGCGTCGCCGCGACCAGCGCCTTGGCCTCGAACTCTTCGTAGCCATCTTCCGCCCGCGTCCAGTGTTCCTGCACCCCTTCGTATGGCGACGAGGCGCACGCTTGGAGCGAGGCGGTCAGGAGGAGCGCCAGAGAAACGAACGCTGACGTCAGGTCAGGTCGCCTCACGCGACGGCTCTTTCTTGACCTTCTTGACTTCGCCGGCACCACCCGCGGCCGCGACCGGCGGCGTGAACGACGAGGCACGGGTCGTCTCGACGACCTCTTCGAAGGCGCGCTGGGGCGGGCGTGCCGGGCGCTGCCAGGCGGCTGCACCCGAGTTCTTGCCGGCCATCGTGTAGGCCGCGACCTCGATTCCGGTCTGCACGTTGCCGAGCACGCGACCCCCAGGACGCAAGGCCAACCGACGCGTGCGCAGATCGCCGAGGACCTGACCGCTCGGGGCGATCTCGATCCCCTCGACGCCGCTCACATCGCCGATGACGATGCCCTTTATCAAGACGTGGCGCGCCAGGATCTCGGCCTCGACGATGGCGTTTGTCTCGATGACGACGGTCGCCTCGGACTGGATGCGTCCTTCGACACGCCCCTGCACGACTAGGTCTTCCGCCGCGGAGACCGTGCCCGTGACCTTGTGACTGGCGGCGATGACGCTGACGTCGCTCACTTCAGCCTCCCATGTTGATGTTGCCCTTGAAGGAGGCACCATCTGCGATGAGGATGCGCGGCGACTTCACATCGCCGAAGAGCTTGCCGCCCGACTTGATCTCGACCTTGTCGGTGGCCGCGACGTTGCCCTGGACGACACCGGCGATCTCGATCGCGGCCGACTCGACGTCGCCCTCGATACGGCCGCTGGCGTGGATGACCACGCCTTCCTTTACCTGGATGCGACCACCGCGGACCGAGCCGTGCACTGCGAGCGCGTCAGCGCCGGCGATGTCACCTTCGATCTGGATGTTGGGGCCGATGACTGTCTCCGCCATGGTGCCTGCCTCGGACTATGCATCGACCTTCGGGCCGATGCGCGTGGAGTTCGTGTGCGGCCCAGCTTCGATCATTCTGGCTGGGCCCGCACGCGGTAATTGGTCTGGGTGTCAGGACGCCCAGGGATCGCTTTTCGCTGCCGCCGGGACCTTGAGGCCACGCGGCAGGTTGAGCGGCATCACGAGGCGTGCCTTGACGCGTGCCTGCGGGTCGACCTCGACGCGCGGGGCGTCAATGGTTCCTTCGACGACGGCCCCGGCATCGAGGCTCACCGACTGGCGGGCCTTGATGGCACCCTTGACGGAGCCCTTCACCTCGACCACGTCGACCTCGACGTCGGCCTGGACGGTGGCCTTGGCGGCGACGCGCAGGTCACCCTCAAGCAGCACGCGACCATCGACGCGACCCTGCACGATGAACGGACCTTTGCCGCGGACCGTGCCGTTCACGACCATGCCTGGCGAGATGACCGTGCCGTTGTCCATGGAGCGAGCCTCGAGACCTGCGGGGTAGAGATGCGCTGCCTGAGCGGCCGAGCCGACCATGCTGCGAGCGAGGGCGGAACTATCCGCTTCCCGACCGGAGTGTCAAGCACGACGGCACGCGCCCACGGCCACGCGTGCTCGGCCGCTGGCGGCCGTCGACCCGGCCAAGATCGCCTCGGAGTAACCGAGCAAGCCATCGGACTTACTTGGTTTGGTTAAAACATGGGCGGAATTGAAGAAGGCTTCCGACCTTCCCGTTAGTATCCACAGGCCGGCGGCTCTTACCCTCCGGTCGAGTCGTCCTTGCGGAGGAGGAGTTCGTCCATGCAAGCCAGCGCAGCAGCACTGAACCCAAGCCGCCCCTCGCAGCGAGCTGTGCGGACAGTGTGGGCGCTGGTTGGGGTGGTCGGTCTCGGCGCGACGGTGGCATCTGGCCCGGCCCATGCGGTGCCGAGCGACCCCGAGCTGGCCGCGATCCAGCCCGCGGTGGTGCACGAGGGTCGGAGCTGGGTCGAGAAGCCGCGTATCTTGAAGCCCTTGCGGCCGGAAGAGCCGCTCGCGACCTGGCACTTCGACCTGCCGATCCCGGTCGGTCGGCAGCTCGGCGACAAGACGAACTGTGGTCCGACCGCCGCCGCGATGGCGCTGTCGGCGTATCAAGGGGTGCACGAGGCGAGCGCCGTGCGGGTCATCCGCGACGTGCTCGGCGAGTGGACATGGCAGGCGTTCCCGTTGCGGCAGATGCGCCTACCCGGCTACGACGCGGGCATGACGACGCGCCACATGATGGAAGCGGCGCTGGAGCGCTTCGAGCCGAGCGTGGGCTGGCAGCCGACCGAGCATCCGTGGCTGCCGCGCGAGGCCTGGGCAGTGATCGTGTTGAAGCAGGCGATCGCCGAGCGGCGACCGCTGGTCGTCCTGGCCGAGGCGAAGACGCTCTGGGGGATCGACGTCGCGGGGCTGCACTGGGTCGTCGTGCGCGGGATCGACAACGGCAACGTGGTCTTCAACGACCCGGCCGACGGGACCGTCTCGCACGTATCGCTCGAGCGCTTCTGGCAGGCGTGGCGGTTGCCAGACGTGTATCGCGGGCTGCCGATGGTCACCGGCTTCGAGGCGCTGATGCCCGACCGATCGCTGCCGCTGGTGCTGGTCGCGGCCGACAATACGGCCGCGGATTCGCTGCTACCGCGGTAGTCGGCGGGGGCACGCGGTCGTGCGGTCGTAGCGCTGGAAGGGAGCGCCGCAACTGCGTATATCGCGCTTGTGAATGACACGAACGCTGCTGTTGAGGGCAATGACCGCTACTTCCTGGGCGACGCGCTGAGCGTCGGGGCCGAGGGCCTGGCGATCGATGGGGTCGCGGTCGGGCCGCTTGCGAAGGCGCACGGCACACCGCTCTACGTGTATGGCAAGGCGACCCTCGCGCGCCGCTTCGGCGAGCTGAAGGCGGCGCTGGACGGCACCGGGCGGGCCTACGAGATCCGCTTTGCGATGAAGTCGAACCGCTTCGGGCCGGTGCTCGACTTCGTGCGCACGCAGGGCGTCAAGGTCGACTGCTGTTCGCCGCGCGAGCTGCAGCGCGCGCTGGAGCACGGGTTTTCTCCGAGCGAGCTGTCGCTGACGGCGGGCATGTTGTCCGAGCGCGATCTGCAGGCGGTGCTTGCTTCGCAGGTGCGACCCAACCTCGACACGTTCTCGGTGCTGCGGCGCTGGGCCGCGGTCCTGGACGCGGCGGGCGTCAGCGGCAGCGGTCGCGAGATAGGGCTGCGCATCAATCCCGAGGTCGCGGTCGGCTGGGGCACCGAGCCGAAGCTCGCGTACGGCAACTCGAAGTTCGGCTTCGATCAGGAACGCGTGCTCGAGGGGGCGGCGTTCGCAAAGAGCTTGGGACTCAAAGTAGTCGAGGTGCACATGCACGTCGGCTGGGGCCTCCAGCGGTCGGCGGCGGGCACGCTGCGTGAGGTGTTCGGTCGGCTCGCCGGGTTCGCGAAGGCGATCGACACGGTGACCCTGGTCAATGTCGGTGGTGGCCTCTGCTGGAAGCATCGCAGCGAGGACGATCCGCTGCCGCTCGCCACCTGGGCCGAGATCGTGCGTGACGCGCTGAGCGGGCTGCCAGAGTCGGTCGGCATCGCGTGCGAGCCGGGCACGTTCATCACGGCCGCGGCGGGGATCCTGGTGGTCGAGGTCAACACGATCGAGGCGCGCAAGAGCGGGACCTGGATCGGCGTCGATGCGGGTCACTCGGTCAACGTCTTCGCGGCCCACTACGGGATCCCGATGGCCTTCATCAAGGTCGCGGACCCGCTCGCCCCGGACGCGCAGGTCGTCAACATCGGTGGCAACATCAACGAAGCGAACGACGTGTTCGCGCGCGACCGCGCCCTTCCCATGGTGAACGAAGGCGAGCTGCTGGCGCTGTGGCCCGCGGGCGGCTACGGCTCGTCGATGGCGAGCGACCATTGCCTGCGAGGGCAGCCCGGCGAAGTCCTCGTGGGGTGAGGCTTCGGGTCAGAAGAGATTGAGGTAGTAGCGCTCGAGGAATTGGACCTCGACGCAGCCGGCGGGCGTCTCGGCGGCGGCGAAGCGCACGTGCTCGATGCCTTGGAACTCGAGGCCGGTGACGACCGCCAGCGGCTCCAACATCGCTTCGCCGACGCTGAAGCCGCCGCTGGCGCCGGACACGCTGCACTCGGTGAAGGTCGGGCCGGCGGCGTGGTGGTTGATCGGGATGTGGGTGAAGACCTCGGTGCCGACATCCTTCGTGGACCACGCGACGTCGAGCCTGGTCGGCGCCTCGTAGCCGCCTTCGAGCGTGCCGACGAGAGCGTCGAGCATGCCCGGCGCGGTCGTGGCGTCGACATGGATGCGGACGGTGCCGTAGCTCAGCTCGAACGCGAAGGTGGGGCCGGGCAGGGTGACGGTGCCGAAGATCTCACCGGTGGTCGGCTCGGCATCGAACGTCTCGTCGACGCTGGATGCGGTCAGCGTCACGCGACCGTCGGTGTAGCGCAGGGGTGCCTTCGAGCAGGTGCCGCCGATGCCGCAGAGCTCATCCGTGCCGCACGGAGGGCAGGCCCCGGCGGGGTGGAAGCGGTAGAAGTCGCAGGCCTCTGACGTCAGCTCCGGGGCGCCGTACCAGGGCGTTGGGCGGTCGTCGAAGGAGGCCGAGAGGTAGTAGGTGCCGCTGCTGTTCTCGAGCTGGACGAGGCCGCTGCGCGAGGCGAGATCGCAGCGGGCGCCGGGCACCGCGTTGATCGTCTGTGGCGCGTCGCTGTCGGCGCGCGTGTCGGGTGCGGCGTCAGGCGCGACGTCGGGTGCGACGTCGGGCTCGGGGGCGGTGTCCGCGCTCGCGTCGGTCTCGACCGCATCGTCGATCGTATCCGCTGTTGCATCCGAGAGATCGGTGCTCGCGTCGTTGGTGTCGCTCGGCGTGGCATCGTCGGAGCCACACGCAGCGAGCATGAATGCCAATGACAATGGCCCTGACATGAGGCGGATCGGCTTCATCGTAGAGGTCTCCGGGCTGCAGCCCAAGGATCAGGAGTTGTTGTTCGCCGCGGCGCCGTTGCTGCCGGTGTGCGATGCCTCGACCGAGACGCCGCCAGTGCCTCTGACGCCATCCGCGAGGAAGCTGTTGTCGGTCTTCCAGCCGGGCGTGGAAAGGCCGTTCGGCAACGTCGAGTAGATCGCCCGACCCAGCCGACCTCCGGATCGCGTGTCTCGACGCCGTCCAAGGTGCCGAACTCGTTCGCTGTCATACACGTGCGGCGCACACCGGCAAAGGCTCGCGAGCAGTCGCACGACCAGACTTCGGCTGGCAGCACATGCCCGGCTTGGCACCAGTCGCGTCGGCCTCGCAGGTGTAGCCCTGCGGAGTGTAATCTTCCGCGTCGCAGCCCGACGCGCACTTCGTCGACCCGTCGATGACGAGGCATGCGCCACCGTTGCAATGGAAGTCTCCGAGACAGAGAACGCAGAGCTTCTGCACCCATGGCAGACACAAGAATGTGAAATCGCCCTTGGCATTCTGGATCGATTTACAGTCGCAATCGGGCGGGCACTCTCCGAGGCATTCGCACGTGCACACGTGCCGGCCGGTCCCTCGACCACTCTCGCAGTCTCCATTGCCGAGGCAGGCAGCGCCGAAGTCGCCGCCTGGGGTGGTGTCGATCTCGCGCGTGACTTTACCATCCGGGCTGAAGTCGATGGTCTCGCCCAGCCCATCGGTGGCGTCGGACGTCGTGTCGCCGCTGACGCCATCCCGCGCGTCGTCTCGATCGCCGCCTTGCTGTCTGTCGCCTGCCGCGGTTCCCTCGTCGCGGCATGCGCTCGTGAAGCATACGATCCAAGTGGTACGGCGATAGCACGCATCGCTCCACCTGCTGGGGGCGCGGGGACATAGGGACCCGGGCCGATCATCGAAGCCCGCGTCGTGATCCAGGCCAACCGAGGTTTGCCGACCCCGTCGACCCCAGCACCGATGGATTCTTTGGCCCCATCTCGGTCCTGAGCGGCTTGGAAGACTTCCTGAGCGACGTGGCATGGCCATTGCTGAATGGCGCCGACACGTTGATCAGCGCACAACTGCGTTGTATAAACATCGCGTCACGAATGGTGGGGGGAAGCATGAGATCTATCGAGCTCGTTTCGAGGCGTTTGCATTGGGGGACTGCGAGCCTGTTTGCCGCAGTGGCGAGTCTCAGCGGCTGCTTCCGGAGCCGCCTCTGGCAGCGATCGGAGACGTGAGCGAGGTCGCCGACTCCGAAAAAGAGGCCGAAGCCGTCGATGAAGTCGGCGACATTGAGATTGCGGAAGGAGGCGACACGGACACGTCGGGCTCGGAGGTCGCGCCGGTCGACGGACACGAGGTCGACTCGGACGGAATGGTCGATTTGGCGGACGAGATCGAGCCAGTCGTCAACGGGTGCGGCGGTGACGGCGTGCTCACGCCGGGCGAGCCCGGAGCAGACTGTGGCCCGTGTCTCGACGGCGAGTTCGTGTGCGTCGCGAACGATCCGAATCTGAACACAACGGTCTGCGAGAACGCGACGACGCTCAACGTCTGCGGAGGCTGCGGGAAGCTGGCTCACGACCTCGAAGCTCCATGCAACGACAGGCGTTGGTCAGAAGTAGTTGTCGTCGGTGGACAGAAGTAGTTGACGTTGAGCAGGCGTGCAAGCGACGACCAATGACCCCACCAATGTCGGCCTGACGTGGACCGAGCCGACGCGCCCGCTCGGGACTTCCGCGAGCTATGAGGTCCTGGCGGTCAACGCAGCTGGAGAAGGCCCACGCTCTGCTGCCACTTCGGGAAGACGTGCTGCGCTGGCGTTGGTGGGCTACGACGTCGAGGTCACGCCGAGCGGTGGTGCCGCGACATGGGCCACAACCGGGACGACGGACACGAGCTGGTCACACACGAACGCGCCAAGCGCCAATGTGAGCGGCGGGAGCGTGAGTGCGAGCCAGGGTGAGACCCGAAGCGGGGTCTATCTCGAAGCGACCGGGGCGGCCGTCAGTGGAACTGATGTCACTTATCGGGTCCGGGGTGTGCTCCTCGGAGGCACCAGCTACACCCCGACGTCCTCGAGCGCTGTCGGTCGTCGTTCGGCCGGCGCACTGAGCTACCAATGGCAGCGCTCAGCGAGCGGCAGTCCGAGCGGGTTCAGCGATATCGCTGCCGCCAATGCCGCGCTCGCAGTCGATGCGGGCGCTCCCGCCGATGGAAGCCATCGGTGGTACCAGGTCGTGATGAGCGTCGCAGGCGGCACGAGCAAGACCTCGGCCCCGGTCGAAGGGTGGAGGCTGACGTTCGTCGCCGTCGACGGGGGTGAGGGCCATACGTGCGCGCTTTCGGCAAATGGCACGATCTATTGCTGGGGTCGGAACACTTATGGCGAGCTCGGGCGCGGTCATACTGGTGTCGCCCCTGGGGTCGTCGCGGTCGGAAGCCCCGGCAACCAGCCGTTCACAAGTCTTTCTGTCGGCTTCAGGCACACGTGTGGACTCAATGCCTTGAGCGAGATTTGGTGTTGGGGCGACAATGATTCTGGTCAGCTCGGAGATGGCTCTGTGACCGATCGGCCCTATCCCGTCAAGGTCGCTGGTCTGAGCGGTACGCCTACGATGGTGAGCGCAGGAAAGGCCTACACCTGTGCCCTCATGCAGCTCGGAACGGCCCAGTGCTGGGGATTGAACGACGCGGGACAGCTGGGAAACAACACGACGAACACCAGCGCCATACCAGTGACGGTGCGTTCGAACTCCGGGGAGATGAATGCGGTGCTCGGGGTGTTTGCGAGCACTGGCAGGCATACTTGTGCGCGTCGAGCCAACGACGTGTATTGCTGGGGCAGCAACGACAATGCGCAGCTCGGCAACTCCCCATGGGGACTTCAGCCGCCAGAATACACGACGTGGGTGGTCTCGAAGGTAGCGATCGCCGTCCCCAATATCCTTGGGAGTATGGACATGGGACTCGGCCGCTGGCGTACGTGCGCCCTTGGCAATGACACTGTCGTGCGTTGCTGGGGCGCGAACCAATTCGGCCAGCTCGGCGACGGTCGCGCGATTACGAATTCCTATGTCAATGCTTGGAGTACTCTCGATACTGCGACCCGACTTGTTGTGGCGAGCGACAGCGCATGCGCAAGGTTGAGCAGTGGCCTGGTGAAATGCTGGGGATCAAACGGCTATGGAGAACTCGGAAATGGAGCGAATGCCACGAGCAACCTTCCAGTACAGGCGGCGAATCTCTCGGTAAACGAGCTCGGAGCCGGAGAAGACTACTTCTGCGCGACCGCAAATGGCGGAATCAAGTGTGGGGGAAAGAATGACAGTGGTCAGCTTGGCGATGGTACGACCACCAATCGCAATGTCGCGGTAGACGTCAACGTTCCATAGCGCTCGCAGCGGATAGCTGCATGGCTTGCTTGCCGAATCGCTTCGAGACAGAGGGTACGAATGCAAAAAGCATCAACCGATCAGCACGGTTGATGCTCTTTGTTGGATGCCAGTCGAATCAGAAGCTGGTGTTGGCCGCGGTACCGTCGACGCCGTTGGCACCCGAGCCCGACTGAGCAATCGACACGCCGCCGAGACCGCCGCCACCACCCTGGCCGCCACCCAGGAAGGTGTTGCTGGTCTTCCACTCGGCAGGCGCCGTGCCGCCCGGCAAGCTCACGTAGAGGCCATAGCTCGGGCCGCCTGCGCCGCCGCCGCCGCCGCCGCCGTGACCGCCACTGCCGCCCGTTCCACCTTTGCCGCCACCAGCCGCGCAGCGCGTCGCGTCGCTCGGCTGAAGCTGATCGCCGGCCGTACCACCGATGCCGCCCTGGCCGGCCGCGCCGCCCACGCCGCCTGCTCCGCCCGCGCCGCCTGCGCCACCCCGTCCCGTCTGGATGGTGTTACTGGTGAGTTTCGGTGTGTGGTTCGCGTTTGCGCCGACCACGAAGATGCCGAAGCTGCCGCCGCCGGCCTTACCGCCTTGGCCGCCCGTCGCGAGGCAACCGCCCGAGCCGCCACCACCGCCAGAGCCTCCGACGTCGTCGTTGCTTGCGCTGAGGCCGCACTCGGTGCCTTCGACCTCAACGCCGCCAGCCGCGCCGCCGCCGCCGCCGCCTGAGCCGTCGCTGCCGGCTTCACCCTTGCCACCCGCGCTGCCGACCCATTCACCCGTAATGGTCGAGCCAGAGGCCGCACCAGCGACACCGGGCGTTCCATTGGCACCTGTTGTCCCGTTCTGGCCACCAGTCGGATTGAATGCCTTGCCGTTGGGGAGATAACAGGTCTGGCACGAGAAGTAATACGGGGCGCAAGCGGCCGTGCCGGGAGGTCCCGCGTCCGTGATCGCGCACAGGAAGAATGGCCATCCGAACTTGCCACCCAACCCGCTATTCGAGCCGAAGCCATTGGAGCCCTTGGTGGAAGCGGGCGGGGTCGTCTCGAACAGTGGGCAGACTGCCGTACCACCCTCGCCACCGCTCACGTCAGTCGGCCCGAGGGGACTGATACAAGTCTGTGCGCCACCAACACCTCCGCTCGACTGGTCCGCTGTCGCACAGTCTGTGGTCAGGTTCTTGGCCGCGATGCCATTGGTGCCGTTGACGCCATTGGGGCCGTCGGTGCCACGGGCGCCGTTCTCGCCGTTGCCGCCGGGGCCGCCGAAGATGCGGTTCTTGGAGATGCGGAGACGGTCGCCCGAGTTGCGGGCGTAGACGCCGTAGCTGTTGCCGCCGCGGATGTTGCCGGCGTTGACGCCGAAGATGGTGAAGCCGTCGAGGACCGTCTCTTTCGGGGCGCCGGCGGCGCCGACGTTGATCGCGGTCACGGTGCCGAGGTGGGTGCCGTCGGGGGTGCCGCCGATGATCGCGGTCTCGTAGAGGAGCACGTCGTGCTGGTCGAACTCGGGGGCGTAGCCGCCGAAGATGCCGACACCTTCGGCGAGGACGATGTTCTGCGAGTACACGCCGGTCGCGACGTAGACGTCGCGCTTGTTGCCGCTGGTCGCCTTGGTGAGGCCAGTCTGGAGGGTCAGGACCGGGAGCTCACGGGTGCCGGGGTTGGTGTCGTCGCCGTCCTTCGAGACGAAGATCGCGTTGGCGACTTCGCCGTCGACGCCGTCGCAGTTCGAGTCGACGTCGTCACCCGCCAGGTCGGCACCCGCGACGGGCACGCACTCGCAGCCGTCGTCGCCGAGGCCGTTGACGTCGACCGCGGTGCCCGCGCACTGGTAGCCGCACTGGGGAACGGCGAGCGAGGCGTCGCAGACCGGGGCAGCGTTGGGGCGCACGAAGGCGAGGCAGGAGATGCCGCAGGCGCCGCAGTGCTCGATCGAGGTGTACTTGTCGCCCGTCTTGTGGGGGCCGTCGATGACGCCATCGCAGTCGTTGTCGATGCCGTCGCAGTCGTCGTCGGGGAGGTCGCAGCCGCCCCAACCAGTGGCCGTGCACTGCTCGAAGCCCTTGCACGTGACGACCGGCTGATCCGGGTCGGGCGGGGTGAAGATCTTGGTGCAGCTGCGGGCGAGGTTGGTGTTGCTGCCGTCACAGGTGCAGCTGCCGAACTCGGGCACGCACTGCAGACCGTTCTCGGTGTTGTCGCAGACGAAGCCGGTCGAACAGTCGGCGTTCTCGGCGCACGGGAGGCTGCAGAAGTCGCCGTCGTCGAGGCTCGTGCAGGCGGCCTCAGTGCCGAGGCACTCGGCCGCGGTGAGGCACGGCTGGCACAGGCTCGAGGCGTCCGGCGCGCACACGAACGGGTTCACGGCGGTGTAGCCGGGGTCGCAGGTGACGACCTGGCAGCGCGCCGTACCGCTCTGCACGACGCAGTCGGTGACGGCTGCGTTGGCGAGCACGTCATCGCAACGGGTGCCGCAGCTGCCGCAGCTCTCAGCCGTGGCGTAGACGCCGTCGGTCTTGAAGGTCTCGTCGACCTCGCCGTTGCAGTTGTTGTCGATGTAGTCGCAGAGCTCGCTGACCGGCACGGAGGCCGAGCAGCCGACCCAGCCGACCTCGGGGTCGCAGCTCTCGGCGCCGCGGCACGAGCCGAGCGAGTTCTCCTCGATGCAGAGGCGGGTCACGCCGGCAAATGGCGGCGAGCAATCGCACGAGCCCGACTTCGGCTGGCAGAACTTGCCTTCCTTCGTGTCGGTCGGACTCGTGTCGGCGATGCAGGTGTAGCCGTCCGGGCAGTCGGTCTCTTCGTCGCAGCCGGCCGCGCACTGCTTGCTGCCAGCGATGGTGAGGCAGGCGCCGCCGTTGCACTGGAAGTCCTGCAGGCACGACACGCACAGCTTCTGCACGCGCGGCAGGCACAGGAAGGTCACGTCGCCCTTGGCGTTCTGGACCGACTTGCAGTCGTACGACTCGGGACATTCCTCGAGACACTCGGCCGTGCAGATATAGCCGTCCGGGCTCTCGACGCACCAGCCACTCTGGCAGTCGGTGTTGCCGAGGCAAGGCTGGCCGAAGTCGGCGCTGGGCTTGCTGACCTCGGTCTCGCCCGTGTCGACAGCAATGTCGAACTCGATGAAGCCGCCGGTATCGAGCGTGTCGGTATCGATGCCGTCCGCTACGTCACCGGTGCCATCTGGCACGACCGTCGCGTCACCGTCTTCGTCGGTGCCGTTCGAGTCGCCGCCGCAAGCGGGCGCGAGTAGGAGGGGGAGGAGTGGGAACAGGTAGACGATGGCGCGCATGAGGTCCTCTGCAGCGGGCTGAGCTAGCTCGTACTATATTTCAGGAAGTGCGCTTGATCCAAGGCGACCTTGCCTATCGTTACATTCACGCCTAAGACCGATGCAATGGTCTCGGCTCCAGCGCAAGAAAATCCTCGCAAGACCCCTCGTTGGCGATACGTGGTGCCCAATGCCATCACGTGCGCCTCGTTGCTGGTCGGGCTCGTTGCAATCGGCACAGCATTCGTCGTCGGTGGCTACACCGATGCCGCCTGGTTGGTGGTGTTGTCGGTCTTGCTCGACAAGCTCGACGGGACCGCGGCCCGCATGCTCAAGGCGACCTCCGCGATCGGAATGCAGCTCGACTCGTTCGCCGACTTCGTCACGTTCGGCATCGCGCCGGGCACGGTCTTGTTCGCGGCCGGCATGCAGGCCAACAAGGCGCAGGCGACGTCGCTCTGGGGCGGGGAGGTCGGCCTCTGGCTCCTCGGCGCGGCGTGTGCCACGTACGTCCTGTGCGCGTGCATTCGCCTCGCGAAGTTCAACGTGCTGATGGACGACCTGCCGGCCGATGCGCCGAAGGTCTTCTACGGCATGCCGACCACGTTTTCGGGCGGGCTGATGGCCATCCTGTGGATCCTCGGAGATAAGTACCACGTGACCTGGGCGGTCGAGGTGTTGCCGCTGATCGCGGTCGGGCTCGGCCTCCTGATGGTGTCGAACCTGCCGCTGCCGAAGCTCGTCCTGCGCAAGGAACAATGGATCAATGCGATCCAGCTGATCTCGGTCGTGGGCACTTACACGTGCGGTCTCTTTCGCATCCTGCCCGAGTACCTCGGGTTCAACCTCGTGGTGTATGCGATCGTCGGGTTCACGTGGGGCGCGCTCAATCGCAAGCGGTTGCTCGCTTATAAGCGACTCGATCCGTATCCCGACGAATAGCGATCAGGGGCGGACGGAGAAGCCAACGCGGCGGCGTGCTTCGAGGCAGTTGCGGCCGCCGAGCGCGAAGTCGCGACAGCTCTGTGGGCGGTCCTGATAGACGCTGCAGCGGAAGGGCGCCTTCGGCGGAGCTTCAGGAGAGGCGTCGCGCGGGCGCTCGAGCGCGCTGCAGAAGCCGTCGGGGCGCGCGATGTAGAACGGCGCGGCGCCAAGGCCCGGGCCCGCGTCGCGGGTGACGAGATCGGGGCGCAGCGCGATCAGCGGCTCGTCGGCGCCGACCGGCACGAGGTGGAATGCCTTGTGGCAGCAAGCACCACATTGGCCGCAGGCGTGGTCGTCGAGGCGCGGCTCGAAGTGTAGGCAGGCGACCATCTCGGGCCGCACCTTCGGGGCGCCGCCGGTGCCGACACGCAGCATCTCGCAGCGCAGTTTTTCTTCGCCGCCTGATGTCGCGGGCGGGTCGTCGTGCTTGTCCGCGATGTGGGCATGAGCCCAGGCGCAGGTGCCGCAGCGCTCGCCGATCGGGCCGAGGCGCGGGCCGAGCGGATGCCGTTCGTGGACACGTGGGGCGACGTTCGCCCAGAGGCTGTCTGGGGCCGCGGCGGGGCGCGAGAGGTCGGCTATCTCGGCGGTGCGCGCGAAGGCGCGGCGCAAGGCACCGGCCCACGGATCGCGATCGGCGCGCGCCCGTGCTTCGCGTGCGTGGGCCGCTGAAGGTTCGTCGCCGCGAAGCGGATCGCGTGGCAGTCGGTCCCAGTGATCGCGCCACTGGGTGGTCACCGCGAAGAGCGCGCGCATGCCCCAGCGATCGGCGAGGTGGGCCTGCAGGCGATGGGTCGCGTGCTCTTGTAAGAGATCCTTGTCGGAGGTGTTGTCGAGGCCCCAATCTTCACTCGTCAGTGCATCGGGCGCGGCGCCCAGAGCGACCAGCGCGTGACAGAGCTCGTGCAGGACCATTTGCGCGAGCGAGTCGTCGGCGTCGAAGTCGCGCGCTGTCGAGAGCGTGATGCGACGGCGGCCGTCGAAGCTAGCGTAGACCTCGTCGGAGCGCACGATGTCGAAGCCGAGGTCGGCGGCGCAGCGGCGCCACACCAGGTCGAGCGGGTCGTCGTAGCGATGGGTGACGACACGCGTCATGGTGTCGATAGCGGCGCGGGCGTCGGCAGCGGCGCGGGGGGCAGTGGCTGCGGCTTGGGAACGCTGCCTGCGGCGAAGAGGCGAGGGGCCTCGAGCAGTCTCGGATCGGGCATCGCGACCGGCGGCGCATCGCCCATGTCGAGCCCGCCGTCCGAGGTCATCCACGAAGAGATCATGGTCACCAGCAGCGTCACCGAGAGCACCGCGGTGAGCCAGCTCGCGACGCGATCCGCGAAGCCGGGCAAGAGCGGTAGCCGCCCGGCGCGATGCAGATGCACGCGCGCGAACAGCACCGCGCCGAGGCCACCGAGCCCGAACAGCAGCGCGAAGAAGAGCGGGAATGCTCCGGCCGCCATCCAACAGGCGAGCATCGGCAGCGCCACGGCGAGCGCGCCGAGGCCCGCGTAGCCGGTTGTGCGGACCCACGGGGCGAGTGCCGCAAGTGGGCTCGTGGCGCGGTCGCGCGGGGTCTCTGGGCGATCGGCCAGATCGCGCTCGAAAGCGACCCAGGTCGACTCGTGGGCCGGGCCGGAGATGATCGCGCGCTCACTGGCGATGCGCAGATCGCGCGCGGCCCGAACGACCACCGCGAGGCGCGGCGAGATGCGGTCGGGCGCCAGCTCGGGCGGCAGCAGCGTCGGGCCTTCGATGCGTCGTCGCAGGCTCGTCAGCTCACCGCGCCAGGCAGCGATCTGGGCGCAGAGCGAGGTCGCGCGGGCGCTGGTCGGCGACGCTGGAGGCGCATCGGCGGGCGCTGCTTCGGGTGCGTCGATGCCGCGAGCCGGTGCCTTGGGGTTGGCGGACACGACGACCGGTTCGCTCGCGCCAGCAGCGGTAGCCGAAGGCGATACGTTGGCGCCAGCAGCGGCAGCCGAAGGCGATACGTTGGCGCCAGCAGCGGCAGCCGAAGGCGATACGTTGGCGCCAGCAGCGGCAGCCGAAGGCGATACGTTGGCGCCGAGCTGTGACACCGCTTGGTGTGCCACCGCCAACTGTCGTTCCGCATCGCGACACGACTCGACCATGCGCTGCCGCTCACTGGCGAGCAGCGGATCGAAGTGCTCGACGCGCAGGGCGCGACCGAGGCGCGAGAAGAAGCGCGCGGCGAGCCCCTTGAAGTAGCTGGCCCAGGTCGGTGGTCCCGGGTCCTTGGGTCCATCCCGCGTGGCGGCGCGACGACGCATGCGCGGCAAGGTCCACGCGAGCAGCAGCGTGCCCGCGAGGCCGCCGATGAACAGCACGGCGCCCCAGCCGAAGGCGCTGCCGATCGTGGCCGATCTAAAGGCCGCCGGGCCGTCGTGGCGCGCCGCGCGCAAGCTGGTCATCCAGCCGGCCCGCCAGCCACACTGGTAGCCGCGTTGCATCTGGGTCTGGGCGGTCTCGCGGGTCGCGCGTTCGGTAGCTATCGCCTCGAAGTCCAGCGCCGGCAGCTTGAACTCCGTGGGGGTCGGCGGCGGCTCGCTCGGGGGCGTGTCTCCGCACGCGACCAGTGCGAGGGTCATCGAAAGAGCCAGCGTGCTCATGGTGACGTGACGCGTCAACGAAGGCCGCGGAGCGAGTACCCTCGGACCCATCACTTCACCTCGTCGAGGGCGCGCGTGAGCTCGGCGATCGCTATCGCCACCGCGGTCTTGACCGTCTCGTCCTCTTCCGCGAGCTGCCGTTCGTTCCACACCAGCAGCTGCAGGTGGATGCGCTCGATGCGCGCGAGCAGGCCTTCGAGCTGCGCCTCGAGGCTCTCGAGGTGGGCGACGGCGGTCGCCGAGTCGGCGCGCTTGGCGAGTGGAATCGTGCGCTCGACCAGGCGCTGGGCCTTCTTCGAGGCGATCATCAGCGGCTCGTCGAAGCGCTGCACCAGCGCCTTTGCGAGGGCATCACCGGAGGCGCCGAGCGCGCGCAGCTGGTCTATCTCACGGGTTATCGAATGACCGACCCGCTCGCCCCAACGTGGGGTCGGACGCCGCGTCCAGAGCGCCAGGAACAGCGCCGCCGCGAGCGCGCCGAGCCCCGCACCCGCGAGCGCCATCACCAGGTTCGAGGCCGAGCGACGAACGAAATAGCCATCGTGGGTGAGGCGGCTCGTGTAAAGGATCGCCGGACCGAGCGCCGCGACCTGCGCGAGCGGCTGCGCGGCGTTGTGTAATGCTATCTGCATCGCTTCCGCCACCGGCCCGGGGACCGCTTCGAAGGTGCACGTCGGGTCGCGCTGCTCGAGCAGCAGGTCTTCCGCCGAGGTTCTCGGCCGGCAGCTCCCAGCGAAGAGAGCGAACGCCAGCACCAGCAGCGGCGTGATAAACGGTGGCTTGGAGGGCTTCACGCATGCGAGATTCCAGGGGACCGGCCGAAATTGCAACGCCCATCGGAGCCACGCGTCGGGCGCGAGGAGGCGAATTCGTGAGCGAAGGCCACGAAGTGGCTGCCCGCGAATTCGTGAGCGAAGGCCACGAAGTGGCTGCCCGCGAATTCGTGAGCGAAGGCCACGAAGTGGCTGCCC